>SDBS01000107.1_pt1 | contig 64431 bp, 50 predicted proteins | sample 2277091 | NCBI WGS metagenome assembly SDBS01 (sample SAMN10404972, study PRJNA504765) | marine sediment metagenome | isolation source: marine sediment core GS10_PC15, 163 cmbsf | place: Arctic Ocean: Southern Knipovich Ridge | collected 2010
TTGGAAGAGAGCCGCTACCGCCTGCTGGAGACCTATTCCAGCGGCATGAAGCAGCGGCTGAAGCTGGCCCAGGCCATCGTGCATGACCCCAAGCTGATCTTCCTGGACGAGCCCACCAGCGGCCTGGACCCCCGGGGAAGGGGAGAGATCCTGGAGCTCATCATGGACATTTCCTCCAAGAAGGATATCCAGGTGCTGATCTCCTCCCACATCCTGTCCGACATCGAGGCAACCTGCTCCTATGTCTTGATCCTGAACAAGGGAAAGGTGGCATCGGAAGGCAAGATCAGCGACCTCAAGCGGATCGATTACAGCATGTTCGAGCTCAAGCTGTTCGGGGAGACTTCCGGATTCATACGCCGGCTCGAGGCCCTCGAATGCCGTGTCGAAGAGATGGAGGACAAGCTGATCAAGTTGTACCTGCCGCCTGGGAGAAGCCCCCAGGAGATATTTCGGATCGCCGCGGAGGACAAGGTCCAGATCCGGCATTTCGTCAAGAGCCAGACCTCGCTGGAAGACCTCTTCGCCCAAGTGGTGGGGGTGGACTGATGACAATCAGGGAAAAAGGCTACGCGCATTGGGACGGTGAGTTCAAGGACACCCGCTTTCGCTGGGGACCGATCTCCCGCTACGCCATCAAGCTGTCCTTTCGCAGGAAATTCTTCAAGTTACTGTTCTTCTCGACCCTGGTGCCGGCCCTGTTCACCCTGACCATGATCTACGTGTCCGAACGGTTGGGGGACTTCGCGTTCCTGACCAACGACACGGACGCCCTCTCCTTTTTTGAGGTCAACCCCGTGTTCTTCATGCGGTATTTCAGCGAATGGCTGCTGTTCATGATCGTCCTGCTGCTGGTCTTCTGCGGCGCGGGGCTGATCGCCGATGACCTGAAGTACAACTCCCTGCAGCTCTACTTTTCCCGGCCCATCACCAAGAAAGACTATGTCCTGGGCAAGGCCTCGGTCATCGTGTTCTTCCTCTCCCTGATCACCGTGGTCCCGGGGCTGGTGTTCGTGGTCATGAAGCTGCTGTTCGCCGGCAGCTTCCAGTTCCTCCGTCAGTTTCCCTGGCTTCCGTTTTCAGTGGTTGCGTATTCGGCCTTCATCATTCTGTTTTTCACCTTCTATACGCTGCTCCTGTCTTCGCTCAACAAGAACCGGCGCTATGTGGCCGTGCTGATCTTCGGGCTTTATGTGTTTACCGATATCCTCTTCGGTATCTTCCACGGCATCTTCCGCAACCCGTATTTTGCCCTGCTGTCCATCAAGAACAACCTGAAGCAGGTCGGGGCCGTGCTGTTCGGCCAAGAACCGCAGTACGACATCCCCTGGGTGCTGTCGCTCCTCATCCTGGCCGTGTTCTGCACATTTTCCGCCTTCGTCCTGAACAAAAAGATCCGCGGGGTCGAGGTGGTAAAGTGAGTCCGGTCATCGAAACCCGCAACCTGTCCAAATGGTATGGCAACGTGCTGGGCCTGAACGATGTGACCGTCTCCGTAGAGGCAGGCATCACGGGCCTGCTGGGGCCCAATGGGGCGGGCAAGTCCACCTTCATGAAGCTGATCACGGGGCAGCTCAAACCCAACATCGGCAGTGTGACCGTAGCCGGCCGCCCGCCCGGCCGGGATTTCAGGCTGTTCTCCCGCGTGGGTTTCTGTCCGGAGCAGGACTCGTTCTTCGAAGAGATGACGGGATGGCAGTTTCTCACCGGGCTTCTGCGCCTCCATCATCTGTCACCGCCCGAGGCCGAAGATAAGGCCGTCAAGGCGCTGGAGATCGTGGAGCTGCTCAGCGATAAGGACCGCGCTGTCCGTTCCTACAGCCGGGGGATGCGCCAGCGCCTGAAGTTTGCGCAGGCCATCGCCCACGAGCCGGACATCATGTTCCTGGACGAGCCCTTGAACGGCATGGATCCCCTGGGCCGCCGCAAGATGATACGCCTCATCAAGAGCTACGGCCGCGAGGGAAAAACGGTCGTGGTCTCCAGCCATGTGCTGCCGGAGATCGAGGCCATGACCAACTCCATCATCCTCATCCACCAAGGCAAGATCTTTGCCCAGGGCGACATCCACTACATCCGGGACCTGATCGAAACCCACCCCCACATCATCTCCGTGAAGTGCAGCGACCGCCGCGGCCTGGCCTCACACATCATCATGGAGGAGTATGTGATCAAGGTTGATTTCGGAGCCGGGGAGGACGAGCTGCTGGTGGAGACCCGCAATCGAGACAAGTTCTTCGGCCGCCTTCCCGAGATCATTGTCCAGAACGGGATCGAGGTGGACGAGATAACTTCGCCGGACGACAACCTACAGGCCGTGTTCGACTACCTGATCGGAAAATAGACAATGGAGGAGAGAAAAGCAAGCATGAAGGGTTGGGCCTATTTTTTTCGCTCCTGCAAGGACGTGTTCGGGTTTTTCTTCGCCCTGGGAAAACGCGCCCGCAAGACCAAGGTCTTCTATCTGATCAGTTTCCTGCCGGTGGTTATCGCGTTCGTCATCAAATTTTATCAGATTTTTTCCGGTCAGAACCGCTTCGAGGGGATCTATATCTTCACCAACATCATCATGGTTTTCTATCTGCAGTTCCTGATCCTGATCCTGGCGCTGTTTTTCGGGACCTCGGTGGTCTCGGAGGAACTGGAGGGGAAGACCCTCACGTATCTCACCACGCGTCCGCTGCCCAAATCGGCCCTGATCCTGGGGAAATACGCGGCCTACACTCTGCTGGCCGTCCTGATGACCGCGGGCAGTGTCGTGATCGCGTTCCTGGTCCTGAACGTGAAGGACCTCCTGGATTTCTCGCTCTACAAGCTGCTGTTCAAGGACCTGGCGGTCCTGGCCCTGGGCGTGATGTGCTACACCGCGTTTTTCACCTTTATCGGGACCTTTATGAAACGCTCCATCATGTTCGGCCTGATCTTCAGCTTCGGCTGGGAGAATGTCATCCAGTACTTCCCCGGGTCCACGCAGCGCTTCGCCATCGCCCATTACCTCAAATCTCTGCTGCCCACTTCGACCCCGGGCCGGTTTTCCTTCCTGCTGTTCAGGCTGGAACCGACGTCACCGGCCATGGCGGTCTTTATGCTGCTGCTCCTCACCGCCTTTTTCCTGGCACTCGCCTGCCTGGTCTTCTCCTTCAAGGAATACATCCTCGACGAATAACGTGATTACTTCTCTTCCTTCTCCTGGGTCGGCAGTTCTGCCTTGAGTTTCTGCAGCACCTCGTCAGGAATGCTGACGTCGATCATGATGTGGTCGGCAGCGTGGCTGACCGTGACGGAATTCAGGAGATCGTTCAGCTCGGGCTTATCCGGGGGGATCATCATGGCGCCCATGGCCTTGAGGCCGGTCAGCATGTCGGCGATCTGTTTGTTGGCATCGGGATCATCGCCTTCCGCCTTGATCTTGACGATCACCATGGCGTTCTTGTGATCGAAATTCAGGACCAGGGCATTCATGTTCTGCAGCGGCTTGAGCTGGGGGTTTCCCTCCGCTGCCTTGGCCAAGTCCTCCTTGGGGACCAGCATGGCACCCCAGAATATGGTGCCCTTGTCGGTGCGGTCCAGGACACCGGCCAAGGCTTCGTTCTTGAACACGTTGTCCTTGGTCTTCTGCATGACATCGATGCAGCTCCGGACGCTTACGCTTTTTCCGATCACCACGTTGGATGAATCCAGGAAAGCGAAGAAGGCCTCGTCATCATCCGCCTCTGCCGAATAGACGGTGATGCCGTTGTAATCCTCGGTCGCGATCTCGCCCTCTACCTTCTCCTTGATCATGGCCAGCACCTTGTCCTTGTCGTAACGGAGGTTGACCACGGCCGCTCCCTCCTGCTGGCCGCCGGAAAGAAGGCCCACGGCAACGTAGAAGATGTCTTCCTCGGGGTCGATGCCGGATGTTTCCACGAATTTCAGATATTCTTCGTAGTTTTCGTCTTCCTTGATCATCTTGTTCGCCAAATCCGTCTGCATGGCGCGGTGGACATCGAAGAAAAACACGCCCTGCGATTCTACCGGCAGGTACTTGAGGATGTCTTCCGGCTTGGCGGATCCTGCCTTCGCCGTTTCTTGAGTGCCGCAGGCTATGGTCCCGATTAAGATGAGTCCCAGAACCAAGCTAAACATAGTTGTTCTTTTCATGGGTCGTATCTCCTGTTGATTCCTACGGAATCTCCCTGATTTTGTTCCTACCGACTATAACAAAAATCTTTGCGGAGGGGCAATGTTTTTTTTTATTCCGGTTAAGGCTACTGCAAAAAACGGAACAGGTACATCTGGCTGGAGTAGAGCCAGCAACGGATCCAGACCAGGGCAAAAACGAACAGTTGGAGCAGCAGGAAGGCCGAAAACACCCCGAGAGAACCGGTCTGAGGGATCAGGGATCGGAGCAGGACATACACGACCGTGACACAGGCCTGAATGAGGAACAGGAGCCCGAACAGGCCGAGTGTGGCGCCCGGATGCCTGAAGACGAAGCGAAACCCTTGAAGGACCGCCCGGAGGATATTGTGTCGGTTCTGGGCCACGGTGGCGATACGGGCGTAATCGAAGACCATCTGAAAGAAAAGGAACACGAACAGGAGGACGGCGCTGACCAGCAGGTTGAGGAAAAAGGGCGTGATCTCCGAGACTGCGTGCTCTGCGGTCCGCTCCACCAGGGAACCCAACCAGCCGGAAAGCGGGCCCACACACCCGATGAGGAACACCCATCCCAGGAGCAGGATCCCCAGGAATCGAACAGCGTAAGTCACCGTTTCTTTCAGCAGATCTTTCAGGAAGAAGCGCTCCTTTTCGGCAGAATAGATGTACAGGACCCCTCCGGAGAGGAGAGAGCGCAGGATCAGGTACAGGAACCCCACGGCCAGCAGCAGCGGTGGCAGGCCAAGGAACCCGCCCCGCAGGAGGCTCTCCAGGTTGAGAAGCGGCCCCCCTTTGCCGATCAGGGCCGGGGTGAAGGTGCCGGACAGGCCCCGGTTCCGGTCCCGGAATTCTTCCCACCACTGGTAGTCGAATCCCTGTGCCATGCGCTCCCCCACAAGGCTCGAGCCGAACGAGTCGTCAAGGGAGTGGAAAAGGGGGACGGCCAGGAGAAGGGACAGCAGCAGATTCAAGACATAGAGGGCGAGGATCATCTTGGGGAGGGAAGCCGACTGTCTGAATCCCTTGGTGAAGTTGAGGAGAGCTTTCATATGCGTTCCGACGAAGCGTCAGCCTCCCACCAGAGTAAAAAACTCCAGGGCATGCTGCAGCCAGTGCAGCCATATGGCGGTCCATTTCCAGGGCGCCAGCCGATCCGGTTTGAGCGTCAGGCTGTTGTTGGTGCGGTCTATGTCCAGGGCATAGATGAAATCCGGATCCACCTCCGCCAGGGTGATCCGGGACGGTGTGCGGTATTTCAGCTTTTTCCAGCGATACTGCCCGTCCCAGTCCTCTGTGACGGTGCGGCCGTCGTCGAAGTAGATCTGGATCCGGACCGGCACCTTGACCTCTCCCAACCTTCGCACCAGGACCTCGGATTCATACTCCGGGGAATTGTGGACCCGGTCTTCCTGGCCGTCCCGGTAGGCCATCCCGAAGAGGCCCTGCTGGGGCGGGAGGGACCGGTTGGTGATCCCTCCCAGGGCATAGTCCAGCTTCCCGGAACCGTAGACGATCTGATCCAGGAACCAGCCCATGTCCTCTCCCGAGAATTCCGACACCACATCAAAGAAGTCCTGCGGTCGGGGGTGTTTCCACCACCAGCGGGTGGAATAGGCCTTTATCATGGGATCGAACACCTCTTCCCCCAAGAAACGCCGGAGGGTGAGCATCAGGAGCTGGCCCTTGGCATAGGCGTTGGCCCCGTAGGAGCCCCCGTCCATATACTGCCAGGAGAAGCGCTGCATGTCGTCCCGGTCGGAGGTCAGGCGGTGTCTGGAAATCCCACCTGATTCGATGGGAATGTGCACCAGGGGGAAGGTGACCGGTATGCCGAAAAAACGGCGCGAATAGACCGGTTCCCCGTATGCGGCATGGTAGATGGCCGTATCCAGATACGAGGTCATGCCTTCGTCCATCCAGGCGTTTTCGAACTCGTTGGTTCCCAGCAGCCCGTAGAAGTAACCGTGCCCGAACTCGTGGATGGTCACGCCTTCCGGACTCGGGACCCCCTCAGGGCTGAGGAAATAGGCGCCGCCGGTGAAGAAGGTGGGATATTCCATCCCGCCCGAGCGGCTGTTGTAGGCCGGATCCACACACGTGGCCGTCGAGTAGGGATAATCCCCGAACCAGAGGCTGGCGTATTTTATGGCGTTTTTAACCGCGGCCATATAGCGGTCCTTCAGGCCGCGGTGGTAGGGCTGCAGCAGCAGGGTGATCCCGGTCGATTTCCCCGGAGCAAAGGAGTATTCTTCCGAGAAACGCAGCAGGTCGGGCGAGGCGACCCAGGCGAAATCGTGGACGCTGTGCTGGTAGAAGTGATGGGTGGTCGTGCCGTCTCCGTTTTCCTGTTCCTCGCGGTGTTCGCCGGTGGCTCCGATAATGAAAGTGGAGGGGAGTGTGATCTTAACGTTATAGGTGCCGTAGTCGGCGAAAAATTCGGAGGAGCTGTGGAACTGGTGGCAGTTCCAGACCCCGTCCTGGAAGACACCCAGCTTGGGGAACCACTGGGCGATGAAGTAATAGTCCCCGGTGACCCCGGTCCGGGAGATGGGCTTCGGCACCTGGGAGGCGAACGAGATCACCAGGTCGAGGGACTGGCCCGGTGCCACGGGTTGGGGAAGGCGGACCGAGAAGACCGTCTGGTCGAAGGGATTCCCATCGTCGGGCTGGCGGAACCGGAAGCGCGAAGTGAGGTCATAGGCTTCGAAGTCCTGACTCTCGATGATCCGTATCGAGTTTACGCGGCAGTAACCCCAATCCCCGGGCCCGAAGTCCGTGACACCCCCTCCTCGCCGTGCGCGTTCCTGGAGGAACGTGCTGCGGTTGTTCTGGAAGGCGTTCCAGTAGAGGTGGAACCAGAGTTCGGTAGCCGGACTTTCAGAGGTATTGGTCCAGGTCACCCACTCTTTGCCGGTGATGGAATTCCGTTCCGTATCCAGGGTCACATCCATGAAATAATTGGCGACCTGGGGGCAGAAGGTGTCCTGGGCCGGGATGAAATTGGGGACGACCAGGCTGAACGTCGCGAGAATAACCAAGGCCTTGAGGGACAAAACAGCTCCTTTCTTTTTCTCATCTTAAAAGAGACGGTGGATTTTTACAACCTCATAATGATTCGGAAGCATTTCCAAGACCGTGATAAAGAAACAGTCAGGCAAGCTGAAACGTCAGCCCGGATCTTGAAATGCTTAATACGTATTAGTATTTTGGGTAAAAGAGGCGTATATATATGTGATCCGACTGGATTCTTAACGAACCAGTGGTATAGAGAGATGGAGAGCCCGATAGGGATCGTGCCGAAGGAGGTTTTCTCATGCGTAAAGCCACGACAGACAGCCCCTTCAAGCGCCTGATCGAGGGCCGCAAGAGTATACGCCGCTATTCAGACCGCCCGGTGGAGAGGGCGGTCCTGCTCCAATGCCTGGAGGCGGCTCGCCTCGCCCCTTCGGCCGAGAATGCCCAACCCTGGAGGTTCCTGGTCATCGACGACCCGGAGGTCAGGGCGCGTTTTAGCGATGAGGCATTCTCGGGTATATACAAGGTGTCCAAGTTTGCGGCCCAGGCACCGGTCCTGATCCTGATTCTGGCGCGGCTGAGTTTCCTCACCCACCGCATCGGCCGGCAGGTCCAGAACATCCACTTCCACTACATCGATATCGGCATCGCCGGGCAGCAACTCGTGCTGCAGGCCGAGGAGTTGGGCGTAGGCAGCTGCTGGATAGGATGGTTCAACGTGAGGAGGGCCCGCAGGTTCTTTCGCATCCCGTCGAAGTACAAGATCATCTCCATGCTGGCGTTGGGGTATTACGACAAGAAGCCGTCTCGCGAACGGAAGCGCAAGCCCCTGGATGCGATAGCCTGGTTCAACCGGCTGGGCAACTCCTAAGCCTTCGGATCAGGCGAGCTCGTCCCTGATGAGCCGCAGCCCTTCCGCGGCCTCCTCCAGCGCCTGGCCGAACCGGGCGTTGGGATCCCCCAGGCCGAAGCGGACATAACCATCCAGCCCGAACTGGTCCCCGGGGCAGAGGAGCACGCTTTTCCGCTCTATCAACCTTTGGGTCAGGAGGGTTGAGTTGATATCCAGGTGATATCTGGGAAAGGCGATGGCGCCGGCCCTGGGCGGGACGCATGTGAGCAGGCCGTCGAGCCCGTCCATCCAGGCCCGGAAGGTGTCCCAGTTGGTGCGGATGATGTCCCGGGTCCGGGCCAGCAGGGCCTCACGCTTTTCCGGATGCAGCGCCCGGACGGCCAGTTTGTCGCTCAGGGCGCTGATGCTGATCGAGGTGTAATCCTTCCCCTCCCAGCAGGCCTGAATAATCTCGGGTGAGGCCACGATCCAGCCCACCCTCAGCCCGGGGAGGCCGTAGGCCTTGGAGAGCCCGCAGGTCACGATGGTCCTGGGGTAGGCTCCCCACCAGCTGGGCAGTGTGTTCCCGTCCAGCTCTGCTCCCAGGTAGACCTCGTCCACCACGAGCCAGGCGCCGGTGCGGGCCGCCAGGTCTTCCAGGCCTTTCCTCTGCTCGAGACTCAGGACGCTTCCGACCGGGTTATTGGGGTCGGTCACCACGATGAGCTTTACTCCCTGTTCGCAGAAGGAGTTCACCTCATCCAGGTCCAGTGTCCAGTCCGGTTCCTTAAGATAGAAGGGGATGCAGTGCGCTCCGAAGGCTTCTGTCAGTCCCTGCATCTGGAGGAAGTTGGGACGCATGAACAGGACCCGGTCACCCGGCTCCACCAGATGCCAAAGGAGCTGGAAATTGGCCTCGATCGACCCGGTGGTCACGAGGATATTGCCCGGAGCCGCTCCGGGATAAATCCGTGCGATGCTCTCTTTGAGCCCGGAGGTCCCGTCTGTCTGGAGGTAGGCCAGTTCGGTCTCGAACAGGGCGTTTCTTTCTTCCGCCGGGACGAGCTCACTGAGGCACAGGGGGTGCACGCCGCTCTCTCCCAGGTTGAAGCGGACTTGATGCTCCCACTCCGACTGCCAGCGTTCCATTTCGAACCGAGGGATTTTCATAGATGCTCCTTTAGATCTCCACCTTGAACAGCCCCTTGAGGGAAAAACCGAAGAGGACGGAGAGGATGAAAAAGGCGATCAGCCAGTGCATGTTCCATCCCAGGAAGGGCAGTCCGGATGTGGGGTAAGCCACTTCGATCCGGCTCACGGCGGAGCTTTTGTCCAGGGGCGGTTCGGTGGGGTAGAACAGCTCCTCCCAGAACCGCTTTTCCACGCGTCGGGGGGAAAGGCGGCTCAGCGGCCTCTCGGCCACGGCTACGGTCTTGGAAAAGTGCTCGGATCCCACCATGATGTCCAGGGTATGGACACCCGCCTCGGTGAAAGAGATCCGCCAGTCCACCTCGCCCTCTTCCTCAATGCGCAGGGGAGGGGTCTCGATGGTGAGGCCCGGGGCGGGCTGCAGGCGTATATCCGTTTCGAGAGGGTTGATGGATTCCTTGACCGTGACCTTGAGCAGGACCGCTTGGCCGGGCGCGAGGGACGCGTAGGCGAACCAGAAGTTGAGCTGGATGAGGATCAGGATCATGGGGACGAACATGACGAGCAGGGGCTTCAGGGAGTGGCTCATGTACTTGAAGTTGGCCTTTAATATCCCCCCCTGAGCCTTGAACTGGCTGCGCAGGCTTTCGTTATAGAGCCGCATCTCCAGGAGGTGGGCCTTGATCCGGTCCTTGGCCCGGCGGATCCCGCTCTGATTGGAGGTGAATTTGAAGATGAACAGCATGAGGAGACCGGTCAGCGCAGAGACGACCAGCATGCCCCACCAGGGGCTGCTCAGGCCGCGGAAGGGCAGGAAAAAAAGATCGAAAATCTTACCGAAGATGGAGTTGAATGTCCACATGGCTGCCTAGGAAATGTATCCCAGCCCCTTGAGTTTTTTCTTGATCTCTTCCTCGCTGTCCGATTCATCCAGCTTGGCGACCTCTTTTTCCAGGCAGTGGACTATGAACTCGTCCGGAGAGGCGTATCCGGAGAGCTCGGACAGTTTCTTGATCTTTTCCAGCAGATCCTTGTCAAGCTTGATCTTGGCTTTTCCCATGGTTGGCTCCTATTTCAGGACGGGGACTCCCGTCATGTCCTGTGGGGTCTCGATCCCGAACACCTGCAGTATGGTGGGTGTTATGTCATGAAAGCGCGGCGTCTGAGTTTTGATGGGCCGGTTGGTCAGGAATATTCCGGGCACAACATCGGGCGCCATGCAGTGGTCGCCGCTCCATTTGGCTGTGTTGTCTCCGATGATCTCCGGCAGCAGGCGTCCCGCGGGCGACTCCCAGGAGATGCGGTATCCCAGGTTAAAGCCCACCACGATCTCCGGCGCCTGATCCACGTAGGGACCGTGATAAATGTCCTTGGCCGCATAGGCCTTCCTTATGGGACGGTCGCCGGTCTTGGGATCCTTCATGGCTTCCAGTTTTTGGATGATCTCGTGGATGAGGTTGTCTTTTTCCGGGCCCGGGTTGACGGTTCCCTCGGCCTCGCGTCCCCGCTGGTTGATGAACAGGCCGTTGAGTCCGTAGTTGTAGGCCTTAGTCCGGGACCAGTCGGTGTTTTGGAACAGCATGTCCTCCCCTTGGCGGCGAGGATCGATCAGGGCGTGGTACCCGTTCTCCAGCAGCCAGGTGTTGAGGCTGAAGGTCCGGCGGAAGGGCGCGAACCCATGGTCGGAGACGACCATGACCACCGTGTCCTTGTCCGCCTTCTGGAGCGCCCTGTCCAGCATCCGGTCCGCCTCCTGGTACACGTCCTTGATGGAGTCGCGGAAGTGAGCTGCCAGGTCTGGATCGTGCACCGGGTTCTGCTCGTCGATGTGGCGCCAGAAGATGTGCTGGCGCTGGTCCGTGCTGGAAACGTAGTAGAAGAGCAGCCCGGAGTCGAACCTCTCCAGCTCGTAGTCGAACATGGCCTTGCGCTCATCCATGACCTGCTGATCCTGGATGAGATACTCCTCGTCGTCGAAGATGTTGTTGTCCAGGGCCTTGAAATCGGCAGGCAGACCCTTGGTGTAGAATGACCCGAACTCTTTCTCCAGTTCCCGGCTGTAGCTGTCCGGGGTGGAGATGGGCATGGCCGGGTCGCCGGGATCGATGTTGATGGGGGAGACATAGAGCTTGAACTCCGGCCGGACCTCCTGCATGTAGAATCTCACGATGCCGCTCACACTCTGGGTCGGGATGAGGGGAAAGCGCAGCCGCTTCCAGTCGCTCCACTCGCCCTGCCTGAGGATGAACTCGTGGTCCTGGATCCGGATCTTGGCCACTTTATGCTCGGGGTCCAGGTAGACCCGGAAATCGATGAAGGTGTCCTCCGGCTCTTTGAGGAGGCTGTTCTCAGGGCCGGCCAGGCGGGCCTCTACCTGGTTCCCGATCACGTAGACCTCGTGGGCCCTGGCTCCTCCCATGTCTTCGCTGAGCTGGGTGGGGGCAGTGGTGTAGTAGTTGCACTCTCCGTAATTGCCGTAGAGGTCGGGCGTGTTCATCCCGGACAAGGTCCTCTGCTTGGAAGGGACCGGGGGGAAGTTGGAGGGGATCTTGAAGATCGTGGCCGGGACGTCGTGATCCTCCAGGATCTGCCAGAAGGCCCGGCCCTTTCTCAGGTTGGTCATCTCCGGGCTGGACAGGGGGATCTGGTACTTGCCCAGGCTCAGGGTGCGGGCCGTCCCCCGGGTCCCGGCCGCGGAGAATTCAGGCAGGTAGGTGCGCGGGTCGCGGTGCATAAAGTCGAAAATGCCGTGGCCCCCGGGATCCATGCCGGTGATGAAGTTGGACCAGGCCACCGGACTCTGGGGCGGATTCCCCGTCTGCAGGCGGACGAAGGTCCCTCCGTTCTGGTGGAGCCTTGCCAGGGCCGGCAGTTCGCCCTGCTTCATCCACATGTTCACCAGGTGCGGGTCCATGCCGTCGAATCCCAGGATGATCAATTTTTTCTGAGTGGAGGTCTGCCCCATCACCCGTGTCACCAGGTCGGGGCCTCCTCCCAGGGCCGCGGCCGCTCCGGTCGCCAGCCCCATCTTCAGGAAATCGCGTCTGTTAATGGGACACATAGTTGTTCCTCTCTAATTCAGTTCTGCATTTTACTCATTTTCTATTATACCACGGTCCGCTGCCCTCTCGCATGTCCTGAGCTTCTGCTCCTGCTCACTGGCTGCCCTCCACGGCTTCGACTCGACCGGCTGCAGGCTCAGGTGTCTTTGACTTTGATTCGAAGCTTGCCGCATCGAAAAGGGGACGGCCGTCCATGTGACTGGGAATCTCCACACCGAAGAGCGACAGCGCGGACGGCGCGATGTCCACGATGGAGGGGCTCTGGGTGTTGATGGGGTGGTTGCTGAAGAACACGCCGGGGACCAGCTCCGGATCGATGCAGTGGTCGCCGCTCCAGGCCTTGGTGTTATCCTCATAGACCTCGTCGTTGACCTTCCCGGTGACAGAACCCCAGGATACGCGGTATCCCTCGTTGTAGCCCACGATGAAATCCGGGCAGTTGTCTTTGTAGGGCCCGGCCGGGATCTCGTCCTTGTCGTAGAGGCGGCGGATCGCCGTGCCGCCGGTCTGCTGGTCGGTGAGGCCGGTGAGCTTCTCCTTGAGCTCGGCCTTGAGCGCCCGGGTGTCTTCTCCCTGCTTAACGATGCCCTGAGCTTCGCGGCCTTCCTGGTTGATGTAGATGCCTGCCAGGCCCAATCCATAGGCCTTGGTGCGGCTCCAATCCACGTCCTGAAACCACTCGCCGCTCTCTGTCTTGCCGTCTTTAAGCGCCAGGTAGCCGTTGAGGTAGAGCCAGGAATTGAGGTTCACGCCCCGGCAGAACAGTTTGAAGCCGTGGTCGGACATGACTACCAGGGCGGTCTTTTTGCCCATGCGGTCCATGACCCTGCCCACCAGCTCATCCATGTTGACATAGAGGTCCTCGATAACCTGGGCGCTCTTGGCCGTCGGGATCCCGCAGGCCAGGGCCGGGTGTTCCCGGTCCAGGTAGCGGAAGAACATATGCTGGATGCTGTCCGGGGTCTGGAACCAGCAGGCGATGACTCCCTTCTTGCCCTTGTCCATGGCATTGAACATCATGCCTTCCGACTCCCGGTGGTTGTCGTAGGACAGCTTTATGAAGGAGTCCTCGTCCAGGATGCCCTCGTTCAGGGCCCAGGTGTCGTCGGCCTCTCCCAGGGTTGTGAAGCTGCCCAGGAGCTTTCCCAGGTAGACCGAGTAGATGAAGGGGTGGGATATGGGCAGGGCCGGTTTTTCCGGGTCGATGTTCAGGGGTGTCAGGTACATCTGGAAGCGGGGCGAGATCTCCGAGATGTAGAACCGGCAGATGGCACGGATCTTCATGCCCAGGCCGGGCCGGAAGGTGATGCGGATCCAGTCGGAAAAGGTCTTTTCCGGCAGCTTGATCTTCTCCCCCGAGACCTCGATCACGGCCCGCTTCTTCTCCCTATCCAGGGTGATGCTCATGGGCAGCCGCATCTCCTCCTCCTGTTTGAGGAGCGTATTCTGGGGGCCGGAGATATAGGTCTTGATGCGGTCGCCGGCGGCCGTCAACGGGATGATGACGCCCCCCTCGTCCACATCGGCCTTCCCGGCCTCGGAGGTGTAGAAGGAGAACGTGCCCTGGCTGCCCTTGAGGTCCGGGGCGCACATGCCGGAGATCAGGTGCCCCTTGAATTTCTCCGGCGGGAAGGTGATGGGGATGCGCAGGATGGTGCTGAAAACGCCTGTGTCGCCCAGGATTTTCCAGAACGGAATGCCCTTGCGCAGCCCGTGGATCACGGGCTTGGAGAGCGGTATGCGGTATTTCCCCAGCGGCAGATAACGCTTGGGGGTGCCGATCTGCGCCGAGGACAGCTCAGGCAGGTAGGTGTGCGGATTGCGGCTCAGGAAATCGAAGATGTTGTGCTTGGCGGGGTGGGAGCCGGTCATGAAAGACGACCAGGCGACGGGGGAAATGGGCGGTGTGGTGGTACTCAGGTGGGCGTAGCTCCCGGTCTCTTTCAGCCGGGACAGGTTGGGCAGCTTGCCCTCGGCCATGAACTTCTCCACGAGTGTGGGTTCCATCCCGTCCAGTCCCACGATGATCATGCGGTCGACCAGGCTGTTCTTGTAGGCCTTCTGTCCCCTGATCAGCCGGAAGAGAAAACGGAACGGCCAGGAGAGCAGGGAGAGGAGCGCGAGGAAGAACGTGAGGAAGAGGACTAGGAACGAGGACAGGAAGGCGAAACCGGCGCCGGGTCCCACGTAGGCATCCAGGGACAGGGCCGTGCCCAGCCCCAGGACCAAGGCTGCGGCGAGGATACGAAGTCGGGGGCTGTGATTGAAGGCTCTCATTGGAAGTGCCTCAGGATGATCTCGGCCAGACCGGATATTCGCAGGTCGTTGCCATGATTCTGGGATGCCCAGAAGAAGGCATCGTCATAGGTGTGCATCCCCTGCAGGCTGGTGCGGCCGAAGGTCTCCTTCTTTTTCACCGAGCCTTTCATGTCGAATCCGTGACGGCCCAGTACGATGAGGTCCGGGCCGGAAGAGACAAGGGGTCCCGAGTAGATCTCGTCTGCGTCAAAAACCTCCTCGACCACAGGCTCTCCTTCGTAGGTCAGGCCCTCAAGCTGTGTCTTTAGTTCCTGCTTGAGTTCGGCCTTCTGTGCGCCTGACACACTCCCGTTCGGGTACCTGTCCGAGGTGTGCAAATAGATCCGGTTGGGATCCATGGCAAAGGCCCGGCTTTTTGGCTCTAGGGACTCGATCCCTTTGGGTTCGGGTGTAGAAAAACTCAGGTAGCCTGCCTGTTCCAGCCATACGTTGAGGTAGACTTCCTGCCGGATCCCGGTGAACCCATGGTCGGAGAGCAGGTAGAGTCCCTCGAGGGAGCCCGTCAGCTGCTCGAAGGCCCCTGAAATGCGCCGCACCAGTCCGTCGATGCGGTGGTAGTAATCCAGGAACCTCTGGTGGTCGGCGTGACCGGGATCGGCATAGGCCTCCCAGAGGAAGTGCTGGAGCCGGTCCGTGCCCGTGATCACGAACTCAAAATAGTCCCAGTCCTCTTCCCAGAGCATCTTCCAGGCTTTTTCCCGACCGACCAGGGTCCTGTCCAGCTCCTTCCACAGGAACTCATGATCCTCCCTGGCCCGGAAGGTGTCGATGTCGATCTCGTAGCCGATCTTTTCGAGCCGGGGCTTGAGCGAGAAGGGGTAGACGGCCTTGGACATCTCGATGGCCACGAATCCTGAGATCAGGGCCCCCTCGATACGGCGCGCCGGGTAAGTGGAGGGCTGGTTGACGATGATGCTCTTTTTCTTGTCTTTGCCCAGGCGGCCCCAGAGGGTCTCCGTTTTGACATCGTTGAAGTTGGGGAAGCGGAGGTCATAGGACCCTTCCTTGAGGTCTGTGAAGCCGAATATCCCGTGGGTGCCGGAGTTGGTCCCGGTCATGAAATCCGTCCAGCTGACCGAGGAGATCTCGGGCAGGCTGGCCTTCATCCGGTGCAGCTGCCCCGCAGAGATCAGCTCCGCGAAGCGTGGCATGACCCCCTGGGCGGTCAGGTTCTGCAGCAGCGGATGGGGGACACCGTCCAGCCCGATGACACAGACGCGGTTCTTCTTTTTTCTTTTGAATATACTCATGGATTTTCCCTGTTTTCTAAACTCACCTATTATAAGGATTCACCCCGGAAAGTCAATTTCAGAATCGGAGACTTAGATCAGCAGGAAGGCTCGGGGGTAAGGATGATGCGGGCATCCACGATCATGCAGCCCTTGCCTTTCTCGAAGACCAGTAAGGGGTTGATGTCCAGCTCCTGGATGTCGTCGAAATCCGTCACGAGCTGGGACAGGCGCTTGAGGCAGTCTTCGACCGTCCCGGTGTCATAGGGAGGCTCGCCGCGGAAGCCCTCCAGGATGATGTGTGCCTTGGTGCGCTTGATCATCATCTTGGCGGCCAGCTCCCGGATCGGGGCCAGGCGGAAGGTCACGTCCTGCAGGGCCTCCACATAGATCCCGCCCAGCCCGAACATCAGGATCGGCCCGAACTGGGGGTCACGGTTCATCCCCAGGATGACCTCCTTGCCTGAGGGGGCCATGGGTTCCACCAGGATGCCTGTGATGCGGGCATCCGGTTTCCGAGAGCGCACGCTTTTGAGGATCTCGGTATAGGCCCGGCGGACCTCGCTGACGTTCTTGAGACCGAGTTTGACTCCACCGAAATCGAACTTGTGGATCACGTCCTGGGAGGAGATCTTGAGCACGACCGGGAACCCGATGCGGCCTGCGGCCTGGGCCGCCTGATCTGCGTTCTTAGCCAGGGAAAAGGGGATGACGGGAAAGCCGTAGGCCTGCATGACCTCATAGGCTTCGTGTTCCAGCAGGAACGTCCGGCCTGTCCGGCGGACGTCTTCGAATACCGCCCTGGCTTTGGCCTTGTTGACCTGGTATTTTTTGGTCCCGGTACGGGCGCGCTTCAGCCAGCGCGTGAAGTGCGACATCTCGGCGATCACACGCGCGGCAGATTCGGGGAAACGATACGCGGGGATGCCGTGCGCCTCCAGGATGTCGATCCCGCGGGACACATCGTACACGCCCAGGAAACAGCAGACCACGGGTTTCTTGTGTTTTCTGGTGCTGTTTACGATGGAGCGGGCGATCTTTTCCACCTTGGTGAAGGCGGTCGGGGTCAGGATGATGATGGAGGAGTGGATCTTGCTGTCTTTGAGGATGGCATCCAGGGTGGCCTCGTACTGTTCCGACTGGGCCTCGGCGATGAGGTCGATGGGGTTGTTGAGACTGATGGTCTCGGGGAGTATTCTGCGGAGCTCCTTCCTGACCGCGGGTGGGAAGGGATCCACACGCAGGCCGTGGTGGATGCAGGCATCCGTGGCCAGGATGCCGGGCCCCCCGGAGTTGGTGACGATGGCAACCTTGTCCCCCTTGGGCAGGGGCTGGCTGGAGAAGGCCTTCACGTAGTCCGAGATCTCTTCCAGTGTATTCCCGCGGATGACGCCGCACTGCTCGAAGATGGCGTCGTAGACCTTGTCCGATCCCGCCAGCGAACCGGTGTGGGACGAGGCCGCGCGAGCACCTGTCAGGGTGCGGCCAGCCTTCAGAGCGATGATGGGCTTGGGGTTTCGGGGATGGCTCGTGATGCTGCGGGCGATGGACATGAACTCCCGGCCGTCGACCAGGTCCTCCAGGTACATGAGGATGACATCCGTCTTGGGGTCGTCCTTGAGATAGAGCAGGAGTTCGTTCTCGTTGAGCCCGGCCTTGTTGCCCATGCTGATGAACTTGGAGAACCCGATGTTCGATTCCTTGGCATAATCGAGCACGGCCACGCACAGGGCCCCGCTCTGGGAGATGAAGGCGATGTTGCCCTCCTCGGGCATCTGGGTCCCGAAGGTGGCATTGAGGGAGGATGAGGGATCGGCATTGATCACTCCCAGGCAGTTGGGCCCGACCAGGGCGATCCTGTGCCTCTCCAGGATGGTGCAGACCTGTTTTTCCAGCTCGATGCCGGGGCCGCCGACTTCCCTGAAGCCCGCGGAGATGATGATGGCTCCCTTGATACTCTTCTTGGTGCATTCCTCCAGGACCTCGGGGACCAAGGGGGCGGGGACCAGGATGACCGCCAGGTCCACCACATCGGGGATCTCGATGACGTTGGGGTAGCACCTGATGCCCAGGATCCCGCGGGCCTTGGGGTTGACAGGGTAGACCACGCCCTGGAAGCGGCTGTCAATGAGGTTGGCCAGCAGAGAATGCCCCACGCTGCCCGGGTGCCGGGAGGCTCCCACCACGGCGATGGATTTAGGGTAGAAGATCGAATCCAGTCGATTGTTCATTTTATTATCCTGAAAAAGCTAGCATTGTGTGTGTGTTTAGAGGATACAGAAATTCTCCTAAAAACTCAAAGTAGAGTATTCGGCCAGCCCATTTATGGGACCCGGCTGTGCTTGTGAAGAGAAACGCTGTGTGCTATATTTCAGCCGTGCCTGAAGGAAAAATTCGAGCTGAAGACGGTGTGTGGGATGAGTGAAAAGGAGGAGATAATGTGTACGAATCAGAAACATGGGGGGGGACTTGACCGCCGCACGTTCATAAAGGGTTCCATAGTGGGCCTGATCGGCCTGCCCGCCCTTAGATTTTCGGGAGGCCCCGCAATGGCTTCAATCCAGACATCCAAGGTCGCTTTGATCAAGACCGATAACAGGAAAACAGGGGTGATGGAGGCCCTCAAGCTCTTCGATTACGCCCCCGTTTCCGGGAAGCAGGTCTACATCAAGCCCAATTTCAATACCGCGGATCCAACACCCGGATCCACACACAACGACACATTGAGCGAGCTGGTGAAGGCCGTCCATGACCAGGGCGCCAAAAAAGTGAAGGTCGGCGACCGCAGCGGGCCGAAGCCCACGGCTGAGGTGCTGGCCGAGAAGGGCCTTCCCGATATGGCCAAGGAACTGGATTTCGAGCTTCTCAACTTCTCCGAGCTCCCCAAAGGCGATTGGATGCCGCAGAACCCGGAAGGGAGTCACTGGAAAGATGGATTCATGTTCGCCCGGCAGGCCCTCGAATCCGAATACACCATCTCCACCTGCTGTCTCAAGACTCACGGCTTCGGCGGTGTCTTCACCCTGTCCTTGAAGCTTTCTGTGGGGCTCGTGCCGCGTGAGCAGATGAGGGAACTTCACGGATCTCCCCATATGCGCCGGATGATCGCCGAGATCAACGCCGTTTATCAACCCGAGCTTATCGTGCTCGATGGGATCGAGGCCTTCGTGGACAAGGGCCCGATGGACGGCCCCCGCAAGACAGCCAATGTCTTCCTGGCCGGCCGCGACCGGGTGGCCGTGGATGCCGTGGGTGTGGCCATTCTCAAAGAGCTGGGATCAAACCCGGCCATCATGGAGACCAAGATCTTCGAGCAGGAGCAGATCAAGCGGGCGGCCGAGCTGGGCTTGGGTATCGGTTCCCCCGATCAGATCGAATTCATCACCGCCGACAGGGAAGCGAAGCTCTACGCCGACAAGCTGAGATCCATCCTGGCTGAGGGATAACCCATGTCGCTCTATGATGTGATCGTGTCGCGGCGGACGGTCCGGCAGTTCAAGCCCGAACCTGTGCCCCGAACGCTGCTGGAAAGGCTGGTCAATGCCGGCCGACTGGCGCCTTCGGCGGCCAACCGTCAGCCGCTGGAGTTCGTGGTGGTGGATGACAAGGAAATCTGTGACAGGATCTATCCCTGTCTGAATTGGGCGGCGTATATCGCACCGGCTGGCAACCCCCGGCCCGGGCAGGAACCCGCAGCCTACCTGGTCGTCCTGGTGAACACCGGGATCCGTGACAAGATGCACGAGTGGGATGCCGGGGCCGCCATAGAGAACATGCTGCTGGCTGCCTGGGAGGAGCGCGTCGGATCCTGCTGGCTCATCTCCGTGGACAAGGAGAAAGTTCGGGACATCCTAGCGGTCCCCGGATCCTATCGGGTGGATTCCGTGGTCGCGCTGGGTTATCCGGCGGAGGAGCCGGTGGTGGAGGACCTGGAAGATTCCGTGAAATACTGGAAGGATGAGTCAGGTCGGCTGCATGTCCCCAAGCGGAGACTACAGGACGTCATCCACTTCAATCATTTCTAGCCTGAAACATTCATAAAGACTGTCGACACTCCTGGACTAAAAATCCATAATTTAAATGACGACATTCTTTACCTTCCAGGCGGGCCAATCTCAGCACATCGACTTCGTCGTGGCCCAATCGCAGTAGTTCACTACAGCTCATGAGCCGCTTCCCTGTCGCTGCACCAATCTTGACCCGTGAATAACTCAGGAGCCTGGATTATTTATAAACCTGCGATGGTCAGGCCATCCACGAGCAGGGAGGGGCCGCATACCGCACTGCGGAATTCCAGGTCGTTTCCCACCTGGATGACGTTCTCCAGGAGGGTTCCCAGGTTCCCGGAGATGGTGATCTCCGAGACCGGGTAGGCGATTTCGCCCTTTTCCACCCATAGGCCGAAAGCCCCGCGGGAGATGCCTCCGGTTATGGAGTTCAACCCGTGACCCAGCACGCGCACAAGGACCATCCCCCGGTCCAAGGAGCGGACCATCTCTTCCGGAGAAGCGGTCCCGGCTTGAAGATAGAAGTTGGAGGGACCCACGCCGCTTCCCGATGCGTTGCCGGTCGAGGGCCGCCCCAGCTTACGGGCGGCATAGGTGTTGCACAGATAGTTGGCCAGGATCCCGTTCTCAAGAACCGGTGTCTTCCGGCAGGGGACACCGTCGGCGTCAAAGGGGGAGGATCCCAGCCCGCGGGGGAGCAGGCCGTTGTCATGGACATGCATGTCCGGATGGGCGACCCGCTCTCCCAGCTTATCCATCAGGAACGTGGCCCGATTGTAGACGGCTACTCCCGACACACAAGAAAAGAGGAAGCCCATCAGCCAGGCCGTCATTTCCGGCTCGAACACAACGGGCGCCACCTGGGTTTTGATCTTGCGCGGGCCCAACTGGCGCACCGTGCGCGCTATGGCACGACGGGCGATCGCCTCAGGCGGATCGAGTTGGGACACATGTCTTTTGGCGCACCCCCAGTATCCCTCCACCAGCTCGTCGGTCTCCCCGGCCTGAAGCCCCACGCCCAGGCTGCAGTAGGTCTCGGAGAAAGACCGGCTGATGCCCAGGGAATTGGCCAGGATGGTCCGGATCTCGTTTGTCTCGAAACCCGCGCCATGAGAGTTGGTGATCCGCTTTTCTGCCAGGGCGATCTTCTCCGTCTCACGGGCCAGGCCGATCTTGGTCTCCGAGTCGAGCCCGGCGATGGCGGGGTCGAACAGCTCCAGGGTCTGCGGGTCGATCGAGTCCTCGTCTGCGGCCGGGAGCCCGGCGTATTCGTCGGGGCTGCCCAGGGCAGCCCGCTGCACGGCGTTCTTGATCAAGGATTGGAGGGTCGTGCGATCCAAGTCGGATGAGGTAGTGAGGGCGGTTCTCTTGTCCTGGATGATCTTGATCGTGACGTAGCGGGATCCGGCATCGGTCAGGTTTTCGATCTCCCCCAACCGTACATCCACGACAAATTCGCGACCCTCCTGGAGGGTTACCTCCACTTCGTCCGCACCCAGTTTTCTGCCGTAAGTGACCAGCTCTTCGGCCAGGTCCTGGAGCGGGTCCCGTGTCTGCTCTCCTGCTCTCACTGCCGGCCTCCCACGGTCATGCTTTCAATCTTGAGTGTGGGGCAGCCGTCCGTTACCGGTGCGTACTGTCCCTCCTTGCCGCAGGTCCCGGTCTGCATGCCGAACTGGAGGTCGGAACCCACCATCGTGATCTTACGCAGGATGTCGAGGGTGCTTCCGATCAAGGTGGCCTGCCGGACCGGCACGGTGAGCCGGCCGTCCTCGATCAGGAAACCGGAACTGACGGAAAAGGTGAATTTCCCCGAATCCTCTACCTGCCCGCCCTGATAGAGATGGGCGTAGAAGCCGCGCTTGACACTCTTGAGGATCTCGTCCGGTGCGTATTCCCCCCTGTCAATATAGGTGTTGCTCATGCGGGGGATCGGGATGCAAGTGTAATCCTGGCGCCTCCCGTGGCCGGTGAGCGGGGACTGCATGAGCCGGGAAGAAAGCCGGTCCTGCAGGAGCCCAGTGACTCGTCCCCGGGTGATGAGCGCGGTCTTCCGGGGGAGGGTGCCTTCATCATCCATGTTGTAGGAGCCGCGAAAGCAGGGGATGGTGGGATCGTCATAGATCGTGACCTGTTCACTGCCCACCTGAGTGCCCAGCTTGTCCCAGAACACCGAGGTCTTTTTGCGGTTGAAGTCCGCCTCGAGGAGATGTCCCACGGCCTCATGGATGAGCACTCCGCTGTGGCCGGGTGCCAGGACCACCGGCATCTCTCCTGCAGGTGCGTCCACGGCCTCCAGGAGATGGACGGCCTCCTGAGCCGCATTCCGGCCGATATCTTCGGGACTCAGCGAATCTGTGAAATATTCCAGCCCGACCCGCCCGCCTCCCCCGTAATACCCGGCTTCCCTCTGTCCTCCCGCCTCGGCGATGACCACGCAGGTCAGCTTGACCATGGGCTTGACATCCGAGATGTAAAGGCCTTCCGAATTGACGACGGTGGTATGCTGGACCTGATCGGCATAACCCGCCTTCACGATCTTGACACGGGGATCGAAACGCTGGGCCGCATTGTAGGCTTCCTTGACCATGTCGATCCGGGTGCTCAGAGGCTGGCTGTGAGGATTCAGCCGCACCGGATAGAAAGTCGTCTCCGGAAAGGTCGATCGCAGTTCGGATACCTTGCCGGCCCGGCCTGCGGCGATGGCTGCGGCCGTGAGGGCGCCCTTTGTGAGTTCGGTTTCGGTCAGACCGTTGGTGTAGGCATACCCCGTACGGCCTTGGCAGATGACCCGGATGCCGGCACCTCGGCTGACGCTTTCCGCCGTGTCTTTGATGATATCCTCCTCCATCCGGATGGAGGAGAACACCTTGTATTCCATGAACACCTCGGCAAAATCCCCGCCCCGGGAAAGAGCCGCTTCCATGGTCTTTGAGAGTCGTTCCGGAGAGAGACCGAAGTGATCCTCGAAGTTCAAAGCTGTGACAGCGTTTTTCGTCATGTGTTCCTTTGGGGCTTCCGTCCCATTTTAGGTCATGTAAGGGGGAAACTCAAGACCCGCTCGGTGGCCTCCTGAAATACCTCGCCAGGGGGGAAAAGACGATCAGGAGGGCTGCGATGCCCAGGGAGTACTCGAAAAGGTTAGTGATCAAATGGACGCCTAGGCCCGAAATCACGGCCAGCTCAGGATCGAAATCCATGAGCCGGAAAGCCAGGGCCCAGGCCGATTCCCAGGTTCCGAATCCCGCCAGGCCTTTCACGGGCAGGATCGAGGTGAACTCGGCGCCTGTGATGCCGAGTATGGTCTTGGCCGGGCTCAACGAGCCAAGGGTGAAGCCGTGGGTGTGGAGTAGGGAGAAAAGGAGGCAGTACAGGCCGCCGTATTTTGCGGCCCGCAGGAGCAGCGACAGACCGTACAGCGGCCAGTACACGCGCCGGTCCCGAATTCCGGCCAGCGCGGTCACGGTTTCATGCCCCGCATCCAAAGCCTTCTGTGCCCAAGCCCTGGCTTCCACACCAAAAGCCCGCAGCAAAAGGCCCAGCCCTTTGACCAGGAGGCGTGAAAGGGGGACGATCCGCCACAGGATGAGGAACACCGCTCCCAGGAACAGCAGGGACAGGGCCAGCAGCCAGAATCCGGTGACGGCCGAGCCACCCGCCCCGACCCAGAGGAGGGAAGCGATCAGAAAGGGGCTGAGTGTCAGGAAATCCAGCACCACGGACACCACGAACGAGGATGCCGCGGAATCGAAGCGCAGGCCGAGCCGTGCGTTCAAGACATAGACATAGGAGAGCGAGCCGATGCGGGCAGGGAGGAGGTCTATGAACAGGTTGCGGATAAAGGTGACCAGCAGGACCGGTACCCATCCGATGGACGCAGGGGCCAGCAGCACCTTGTAGCGCCAGGCACGGAGCCAGGCTCCTGTCAGGGCGAAGGCCATGAACGCTAACAGGGCGGGGCTATGAAGCGACGAGAGGGTGCGGCGGAGCAGGGCCGCGTCGATCTGACGGAATAACCAGGTCAGCAGGACGGCGGAGATTGCGAGCGACAGGATAAACGAGAGCAGGCCTTTTCGCCGGTTCATGGTCATTCCATATTTTAGCAGAGTCGCGCCGGTATTTCCATTCGGGAAAGGAACAGATAGCGAACAGCGTCTAGGCTGAATAGGTGGGTGGGCCAATAACGAATGGCTGAATGCGGAAAGGAGGTTGGGAATATCGATGGGGGATGGGACTGGACGGCCTTGCGATTATTGCGGTTGTGATATATGATTCTGAATGACTCGCCGTCACACTAACCCCGAGGAAGGTCGGGAACACAACATGAATACTCAAGAGATCGATACCATTGTGGCCGCCGCCTTGCAGGAGGACATGCCGGATGGCGATGTGACTTCCGACAATGTCATCCCGCCTGACTCTGTCTCCGAAGCTGTGATCAAGGCGAATCAGTACGGGATCCTGGCCGGCCTGCCGGTGGCACTGCGGGTGTTCGAGGCTCTCGATCCGGATGTGGCCTTTGACGCGCTCTTTTCCGATGGGGACCCGGCCAGCCCCGGGGACAAGCTGGCGATCGTGAAGGGCAACACCATTGCGCTGCTCAAAGGAGAGCGCACGGCCCTCAACTTCCTGCAGCGCCTGTCCGGGATCGCGACCCTGACCAGCCGCTATGTCGCGGCATTGAAAGGGACCGAAACCCGGCTGCTGGACACCCGGAAGACCACGCCGGGGCTGAGGGTGCTGGAAAAGTATGCCGTCAAGATGGGAGGGGGCCGGAACCACCGCCTCAACCTGTCGGACATGGTCATGCTCAAGGACAACCACATCCGGTTGGTGGGGAGCATCGCAGAAGCCATACGCCGGGCCCGCAGCCGGATCGAACCTGCCATCAAGATCGAGGTGGAAACCACGACCCTGGCCGAGGTGCAGGAGGCGGTGGAGAGCGGGGCGGACATGATCATGCTGGACAACATGACCCTGGAGGCGATGAAAGAAGTGGTCGATTGGGTGGCCGGCCGCACGCCGCTGGAGGTCTCGGGCAATGTCGACCTGGAAGGCATCCGAAAGATCGCGGAACTGGGCGTGGACTACATCTCGGTGGGGCGGCTGACCCACTCCTACCAATCTCTCGATATCAGCATGGATTTTTTATGACGGATACGGACGTCTTGGTGATCGGGTGCGGCATCGCGGGCGCCAGTGCCGCATTGGAGGCGGCCAAGTCCGGCCTGCGGGTGGCCATCGTCACCAAATACGAAAAGCCCGAGGAGTCCAATACCTTCTATGCGCAGGGCGGGATCGTATCCCTGGGGTCGGATGACTGCCCCGAACTCCTGAAAAAGGACATCTTCGAGACTGGAGACGGGATCAACAATCCCGTGGCCGTGGATATCCTGGCCGAGGAAGGCAAAAGGCTGGTGGACGAAATCCTGATCGACGAGCTCGAGATCCCGTTTGAGCGCAGGTCTCCTGATGAGCTGGACTATGCCCAGGAAGCGGCCCACTCAAGGCGGCGCATCCTGCATGTCAAGGACACGACCGGTAAGACCATCGAGGAGACGTTTATCCGGAAGCTGCGGTCTTTCAGCAATGTGACGTTCCTGGTGGATCATGCGGCTGTCGACATCTTGACCATCCCCCATCACTCCAAGAATCCCACATCCTTTTACGGAACACCCCGCTGCATCGGCGCCTATGTGCTGGACAATAAGACCCAAAAGGTCAAGGCCTTTTTTGCTGCCCGAACCATCCTGGCGACGGGAGGCTGTGGTGCGATTTTTCTTTACACCTCCAATCCGGCAGGCGCCATCGGAGACGGCTATGCCATGGCCTACCGGGCCGGGGCGCGCATCATCAACATGGAGTACATCCAGTTCCACCCCACGCTCCTCTTTCACCGGGATGCCGATGCCTTCCTGATCTCGGAGACGGTGAGGGGAGAGGGCGCGCGCCTCAAGACCAAGGACGGCCGGCTTTTCATGCAGAACTATAACGCGAAAAAAGAGATGGCGCCCAGGGATGAAGTGACGCGCGCCATCTACGAGGAGATGACCAACAGCAGCTCCAACTACGTCACACTGGACCTGGCCTCCTATGCCGAGATCGACATCGCGAAAAGGTTCCCGAACATCCATGCGACCTGCCTGCGGTATGGGATCGACATCACCAGGGACCCCATACCGGTTGTCCCGGCCGCTCATTACTGCTGCGGCGGGGTGCTGGTGGACAGCTACGGGCGGACCTCACTCAAAGACCTGTTCGCGGTAGGTGAAACGGCCTGCACTGGAGTGCACGGCGCCAACCGTCTGGCTTCCACATCGCTGCTCGAGGCCCTGGTGTGGGGGACGCGGGCGGCGCAAAAGATCGCCCAGGAGTTCGATGATCAGAGGCCCTATGCGTCCGAGGAAATCCACGAGTGGTATTACCCCGGAGACGAGGAAGAGATGGACCCGGCTCTCATCAATCAGGACTGGTCGGCCATCCGCAACACCATGTGGAACTATGCGGGGATCATCCGTACGCCTAAACGCCTGGAAAGGGCACGTGCCGATCTGGATTATCTCCGTCACCGCATCGAGAAATTCTATCGGTCGGCGCGGATGGACCCCAAGGTCGTGGGACTCAGACACGGGATTCAGGTGGCGATGCTGATCACCCAGGCCGCCTTGGGAAACCCGGTGAGCCGCGGGGCCCATTACATAAAAGGAGGCTGATTCAGACATGAAGGAACGAGAACGGCAAAGACTGCTTAAGATATTGGGGATCCATCCTCCCCTGAAAGAGATCATGCTGTCCAGCGACTCGGTGGAGGAGAAACGGAGCCGGATCCAGGAGATGCTGGGGGAGCTGCTGGTAGGGGCTTTTAGCGAAGATCCCTCGCTGCCTCCTCTCGAGTGGGTGCTGGTGCGTGACTCGATCCAGGTCTTCGGGAGGTTCATTTCCCAGCGCAGCGAAAAGATTGCCGGCTTCAGCTTCCTGAAATACATCAACCAGCTGGTAAACGATCCCAAAAACGAGAAGCTGAGAACGCCCGCCCCGGATTTTTTTGCCGAGCTGGAGCATCTCCTGCGGGGAATAGTGGGCAAGTCCGGGGTTTACCCTGAACAGGTGCCGGCGTTTTCCAAATACAAGGGCCGCAGGGCCGCTCAGCTTCGTTCAGCCGACCTCTCCCGTATGGCACGGGATGCACAGCAGCATCAGGCCCGGTACCTCAGCGGGCTGGATGATGATGTCAAGCGCAGGCGTTACCAGAACAAGCACCGCATCCTCAAATACTTCGACGCCACAGATCTGGAGTGGACCAAGTGGACGTGGCAGGTCCACCACATCATCCGGGACGCTGATACCCTTCGCGCCCTGGTCAAGATCACGGACGAGGAATACGAGGCCGTGAAGCTCGCGCGCAAGTACCGGATCCCTTTCGGGATCACACCCTACTACCTCTCGCTCATGGACAACGACACCAGCCGCACACATGACGCCGCTGTCCGCGCTCAGGTCATTCCCTCCTCCTATTATATCCGGAAGCTAATGGAGTCCAAAGACTGTGATGACAGCTCCATGGACTTCATGCTGGAGAGTGAAACATCCCCCATTGAGGGGATCACGCGCCGCTATCCCATGATCGTCATCCTCAAGCCCATCACCACGTGCCCCCAGATCTGTGTATACTGCCAGCGGAACTGGGAGATCGAGGACGTGTACTCCCAGGGAGCCGTGCTGGCCAAGGGCAAGCTGGATAAAGCCATAGAGTGGATCGCGAAGAACCCGGAGATCAACGAGGTTCTGATCACAGGAGGCGATCCTTTTCTCCTCTCCAACGACAGGATCGAGAGCATGCTCTTCAAACTCTCGCGCAACAAAAATATCCAGCGTATCCGCATCGGGACCCGCACGCCCGTGACCCTTCCCCAGCGGATCACCGACGGCCTGGTCAAGGATGTCAATCATTTTCACATCCCGGGCAAGCGGGAGATCGTGATTATAACGCATTTCGAGCATCCTTATGAGATCACCCACCAGGCCATGGAGGCGGTACAGAAGTTCCGTCGCTACGGCATCGACGTGTACAATCAGCTGGTCTACACGTTCTATAACTCCCGGAGATTCGAGGCGACCGCCCTCCGCGATAAACTCCGGCTGATCGGGGTGACCCCGTACTACACCTTCAACACCAAAGGTAAGGAAGAGACCGATGACTACCGTGTGCCCATACCCCGGCTCCTGCAGGAACAGAAAGAGGAGGCGCGCCTTTTCCCAGGGACCGTACGTACTGACGAGTCCGTGTTCAACGTTCCCGGACTGGGCAAGAACTACCTGAGGGCCATGCAGCATCATGATGTGATCGGGCTCCTGCCCGACGGCCGGCGTGTATACGAGTTCCACCCCTGGGAGAAGAAGCTCAGCCTGGTCGATACCTATGTCTACACCGATGTCTCGATCTATGGTTATCTGCAGAAGCTGAAGGCTGCGGGAGAGAACATCGCAGAGTACAAGTCTATCTGGTATTATTACTAGCCTGGATTATTCATAAAGAATGTCGATATTTCCTTTATAAAACTCATAATAATCATCGACATTCTTTACCCTCCGGGCGAGCCGATTTCACAGCATCTACTTCGTTATGTCGGGTCTCGCGGTGGTAAACCACAGCTTCACCCTCCAAGCCTTGTAGCTGCCATAATCTCCACTCGTGAATCATTCAGAATGAATGAGCTGCCGCTGAGGGAACCCGGAGGGACGGCTGAGATGTTTGAGCACGATATGAGAGGGGACATGTGTCTCTCTTGAACCTGAGCATAGGCCAAGCGTGGAGGATGACCGTGCGGAGTTTAGGAGCCTGGGTATTCTATCCTCACGGCATTAAGGATGCTTACGGGGGTGGGAGGAAAAAGCGAGGGGGTGGTTGGATGGCCTTGACTTTTGTGGGGGGAGGGATACAATACCTTGTCATAGAACAGCCAGGCTGTTTTTTATTCTCCACGCAGGTTTCCAAGCCCGAGACAGGGCAACATCCGGTGATGTGTGGAACCGTGCTGATGTCGGGAGTGAGTGAAGATGGACGGTGATACGATCAAGCAGACACTGAACCTTCCCCGGACCTCCTTCTCCATGAAGGCGAAGCTGGCTCAAAAAGAGCCTGAGATCATCCGAAAATGGGAAGAATCCGGTCTGTACCAGAAGATCCAGGCCCAGGGTCTTGAGCGCCCCGCGTTCATTCTGCATGACGGGCCTCCCTATGCCAACGGCAACATCCATCTGGGAACAGCGCTGAACAAGATCCTCAAGGATTTCATCGTCAGATCCAAGACCATGGAAGGCTTCAGGGCGCCGTACCGGCCCGGATGGGACTGCCACGGCCTGCCCATCGAGATCAAGGTGGACAAGAACCTGGGAGAAAAGAAAAAGGACATGTCTCTCATCGCTATCCGAGAGGAATGCAAAAAATATGCTCTAAACTTCGTGGGGATACAGCGTGACCAGTTCCGCCGCCTGGGGGTCTCCGGAGAATGGGAGAACCCGTATCTCACCTTGGATCCGGAATATGAAGGGGACATCCTCCGCTTCCTGGCCGCATTTTTTGCCCGGGGCATCGTTTACAAGGGGAAGAAACCAGTGCTCTGGTGCGCCTCCTGCCGCACGGCTCTGGCCGAGGCGGAGATCGAGTACCATGACCGTACCTCTCCCTCGATCTACGTCAAGTTCCCCATGCTATCGGACCTGAGCGACAAGTACCCCGAACTCAAAGGTAAATCTGTTTCGGTCCTGATCTGGACCACTACCCCCTGGACGCTGCCCGCCAACCTGGCCATCGCTTTCCACCCGGAGTTCGAGTATGCGGCGTTTGAGACGGATGGGGAGGTGTACATCGCGGCGAAGCGCTTGATCCCTATGCTGGCCGATGCCCTGGGTTTCTCGGCTCCCAAGATCCTCGTGACTTTCCCGGGAAGGGAGATGGAAGGGCTCAAGGCCCGCCATCCATTCATCGACCGGGAGTCGGTGTTCGTGCTGGCGGATTACGTCACACTCGACCAGGGGACGGGAGCCGTCCACACGGCGCCGGGGCACGGGCTGGAAGACTATCTGACCGGCCTGGATTACGGCCTGGACATCTACACTCCGGTGGACAGCGACGGCGTATTCACATCCGATGTCGACAAATACGGCGGCATGAGCGTATTCGCAGCCAATCCAGTCATCCTCGCCGACATGCAGCAGGGCGGTGTCCTCCTGAAATCCGAAGAGATTGTCCATTCCTATCCGCACTGCTGGCGTTGCCAGCAGCCCGTCATCTTTCGAGCCACGGCGCAGTGGTTCATTGCCTTGGATAAAAACGGCTTCAGGGACCAGGCCCTGGAGGCCATCAAAAAGGTTCGCTGGATCCCGCATTGGGGAGAAGAACGCATTGCCGGGATGGTGCGTACCCGGCCGGATTGGTGTATCTCGCGCCAGCGCTCATGGGGTGTGCCCATTCCCGCCTTTGTCTGCCTTGATTGCAACACGGCCGTGGCCGACGAAAAGATCGCGCTATGGGTCGCGGATATTTTTTCCCAGGAGGGCTCCAACGCATGGTTCAAGAAACCCGCGGAGGACCTTATCCCGCCCGATACTCGGTGTCCCGAATGCGGATCCGACCGCCTGGACAAGGAAAACAACATCCTTGATGTCTGGTTCGAGTCCGGATCCAGCCACGGCATCCTGGGAAAGAACGAAGGTCTTCCCTGGCCGGCCGATGTGTACATCGAGGGGCACGACCAGTACCGGGGCTGGTTCAACAGCTCTCTGCTGGTCGGGGTGGCGGCCAGAGAGGCCTCCCCCTATAAGAGCTGCATCATCCATGGGTTCGTGCTGGATGAACAGGGCCGCGGCATGTCGAAATCGCTGGGAAACATCATCGAGCCGAGGGAGGTCATCCAGAAGAACGGGGCCGAGATTCTCCGCCTTTGGGTGGCCATGCTCAACTACAAGGAGGACGTGCGCTACGGTGACGAGACCCTGCAGAGGCTGGTCGAGGCCTACCGCAAGCTGCGCAATACCTGGCGCTTCCTGCTGGGGAACATCCATGAGTTCGCACCCGACAGCGGAAGCCTGCCTGTCAAAGAAATGCATCCTTTCGACCGCTGGATCCTGGAGAAATGCGCGCGCCTGGGGCGCAAGGTGCGCAAGGCCTACGAAGATTTCGAATACCATGTGGTGTTCCATACCGTCTACAACCTGTTCACTGTCGAGCTGAGCCCCTACTACCTGGATGTCCTGAAGGACCGCCTGTACTGCTCGGGAAAGGACTCCGAGCTGAGGAGGTCCGCGCAGACCGCGCTCTTCCGTATCCTCAAGGATACCCTCGTCCTGATGGCGCCCATCCTGCCTTTCACCACGGAAGAGGCATGGGAGGCCATGCCGGAATTCGATGGGAAATCCGAGTCGGTGCACCTGGAGCTTTTCCCGGAGTTCTCTGAAGAGTGGCTGGAGGAGCAGCTCTTCCAGGAATGGGAAGCCCTGGGGCGGATCCGGGAGGCGGCGCTCAAGCAACTGGAAAAAGCCCGGGAAGAGAAACTGATCGGGAATTCCCTGGAGGCCGTGATCACGATCCGGGCCCCGGAAGCGGAGCGGACGCTCCTCGCGAAATACCGTTCCGAGCTTCCTTCGCTATTCATCGTGTCCGCGGTGGAGCTGGAGGGGGCCGAGGGTGAAGAGATCGAGGTGAACGTCGAACGCGCCCCCTGGCAGAAATGCCAGCGCTGCTGGAATTATTCCGACTATGTGGGGACCAGCGAATCCTATCCCGACTTCTGCCGCCGCTGCGAAGACGTGGTCAGGGACATGGGCTTATGAAAAAGACGATCCCGTATCTTGCCCTGATCGCGGGGATCGTGATCCTGGATCAGGTGACCAAGATGTTGATCCTCAGGAGTGTCCCGAATGGGACCAGCCGGGTCGTGATCCCGGGTTTCTTCAACCTGAGCCACGTCCGGAACAGGGGAGCGATCTTCGGTTTTTTTTCGCAGAGCGGTAATCCGGTGGTCTATGTGGCCCTGACTGTGGCATCCCTGGGGGCCCTGGTTCTGGTTATGTATTACTTTATCAAGGTTCCGGCACAGGACCGGCTTCTGAAGATCACGCTCTCTCTCATCCTGGGCGGGGCTCTCGGCAATCAGGTCGACCGCATACTCAGGGGCTATGTGGTGGACTTTCTGGAAGTCTATGTAAAGTCGTTCCACTGGCCCTCGTTCAATGTGGCGGATTCCTGTATCACCATCGGCGCTATTCTGCTGGTGTATATTTTCTTTTTCAGGAAAGGAGAAAAATGTTCCCTGTGCTTCTAAAGCTGGGCCCGGTCACCCTGCACACCTATGGCTTCATGATGGCGGTGGGAGTGGCCTGCGGCCTGTGGTTCCTGTATGTCCAAGGAAAAAAATATGGACTCGAGGCGGGCAGGCTGGTGGACATGGCATTTTACACCATCCTGATTTCGCTGCTCGGGGCCAAGCTCGTGCTGTTCGTAGGAGATTTTTCCCGGTACACACGCAATCCGGGGGAGCTGCTGTCGCTGGCCCGGTCCGGAGGCGTTTTTCAGGGAGGGCTGGCCGCCGGCATCGTGTTCGCCCTGTGGTACATGTACCGGCACAAGCTGCCCACCTGGAAGACCGCCGACCTGATAGTCCCTGCCCTGGCCCTGGGGCATGGTTTCGGGCGCCTCGGGTGCTTCAGCGCCGGCTGCTGCTACGGCCGAGCCTGTGACACAGCCTTGGGCGTCACCTTTCACAACGAAACGGCGCGTGCGCTGACCGGTATTCCGTTGGGTTCGTCCCTGCATCCGGTCCAGCTTTATGAAGCGCTGCTCAATTTCCTCAATTTCGGGATCCTGTTTTTCATCCTGCGTAAGAAGAAATTCGACGGCCAGGTTTTTGCCATCTACATCCTCAACTATTCTCTGATCCGGTACTTCACGGAATTTTACCGGGGGGATCACGACCCCGATCGCCTGTATCTCATCCACTCCTCCTCGCCTTACCTGAGCATCTCCTACCCACAGCTTTTCTGTATTATCGGCCTGGTGGCGGCGGCGGTGCTCTATTTTATCTTTAAAAAAAGAAAAAGTGCCTGAGACCTTAATTCTGGTGTCCGAGACTGAAGGTGCCGGTCGGAGGATCGATGCCTTTCTGGCGGAATCCCTACGGGATGTGAGCCGTGCCCGTGTACAGCGCCTGATCACCGGGGGCGACGTGCTGGTGGACGGCGGCCCTGTCAAAGCCAGCCACAGGCTGGTTGAAGGGGAGAAAGTAACGATCCGTCTGACCCGGGAGATGAAAGAGAAGCCGGAGCCCGAGGACATGCCGCTCGAGATCCTGCACGAGGACCGGGACATCATCCTCGTGGACAAACCGTCCGGGCTGGTGATCCATCCCGGGGCCGGACGGAGATCGCAGACGCTCGTCAATGCGCTGCTCTACCGGTTTCCGGATCTGGCCGGGCTGGAACCGGAAGACCGGCCGGGGATCGTCCACCGGCTGGACAAGGAAACCTCGGGAGTCATGGTAGTGGCGCGTTCACCCCGGGCGCTGATTGATCTTCAGCAGCAGCTCAAGAACAGAGAGGTGGATAAACGGTATCTGGGACTTGTCTGGGGGAAGATCCGTCATGCTGAGGGCCTACTTTCTTGGCCCATCGGGCGGCATACGCGCCATCGCAACCGCATCTCCATCAAGACCGCCAAACCCCGTGAGGCTGAGACACGCTACCGGCTTCTGCAGGCCTATCAAGAAGTCGCTTATCTTGAAATCCATCCGCTGACAGGCCGGACACATCAGATCCGCGTGCACATGGCGGCCGCGGGGCATCCCCTGGTTGGAGACAGCCGCTACGGCCGACGCGGGGGCAAAGGGCCGAGCCCGCGGTTGTTCCTGCACGCCGCCACCCTAAAGTTCCGTCACCCCGGTTCCGGCGAAAGGGTGGAGTTCTCCTCGCCCCTACCGCCGGACCTGCAGGCCGTGCTCGATGGGATCAGGCCGTTATAATATTTATTAAAGACGGACCCCCAAAGTTCTTGAGCTGGGAGTGCCGGATGGTGTATCATATTTGTTACATTTTACTATTAATATGGAGTGACGTTGGAACATGACAGTGCTCAATCGACCACTCAACTGGAGGCTTCACGATGAAAGACTTTGATGCGGAAAAAATCAGGAACATCGCCGTTGTCGGTCACGGGTCCTGCGGCAAGACCACACTGACCGCCGCCTTCCTGTTCGATACCGGAGCGACCTCGCGACTCGCACAAGTGGATAAAGGGAACACGGTCACCGATTATGACCCGGATGAGATCGAGCGTCAGATCTCTATTAATTCCGCCCTCTGCCATCTGGAGTGGAATGGGCACAAGATCAACCTGATCGACTGTCCCGGCTACACCAACTTTCTCTGGGACACTCGCGCCAGCCTGCGGGCCGTGGATGCGGGCGTCGTGGTGGTGAGTGCAGCGGGCGGTGTCGAGGTCGGCACTGAAAAAGTGTGGGAGATGATGGCCGATCTGGAGATTCCCGGGATTTTTGTGGTTAACAAACTGGACAGGGAAAACGCCGACTTCGATGGCACCGTGGGAGCCATACATGAATTCTTCGGCCGCCAGGCGATCCCCGTCCAGATGCCGATTGGTAAGGAGGCCGGATTCACCGGAGTGGTGGATCTGATCAAGCAGAAAGCGCTTGTTTTCGAGAAGGATGGCAGCGGTAAATTCAAGGAAGAGGACATCCCCGACGACCTGAAGGACGCGGCTAAGAAAAAGATCGAAGAACTCACCGAGATGGTGGCTGAGAACGACGAGGCCCTCATGGAAAAATATTTCGAGAATGGTGAGCTGTCGCCCCAGGAACTGATCTACGGTTTCAAGAAGAGTGTGCTGGAGCGTCAGATTTTCCCGATATTCTGCGCATCAGGCGGTGCCAATATCGGCGCCCAGGCCATCCTGGACGGCATCGTGAATTTCCTGCCGGATCCGGTTCAGAAGGGTGAGATCGCCCACGAGAGCGGGACCGTGAAACTGAGCGCGGACCAGCCGTTCTCGGCCATGGTTTTCAAGACCATCTCGGATCCGTATACGGGACGCATCTCGATCATGCGCGTGTTCTCGGGGAGGGTCAATCCCGATGCCAGCGTGGAGAATACATCCAGGCAGGGCATGGAAAAGATGGGCGGGCTGTTTTTCCTGCAGGGTAAGGAACAGATCCCCGCGGGCCAAGCCAAGGCCGGAGATCTGGTGGCCACCGCCAAACTCAAGGATACGGGGACGGGCGATACCCTTTGTGAAAAGGGGAAAGGGATACTTTTCCCCGGTATCAAGTTCGCGGAACCATCCATCTCCTTCGCCATCGAACCCAAGACCCGGGGGGACGAGGACCGCATCTCCCAGGCAATCCACCGCATCATGGATGAGGATCCCACGGTGCGGATCACACGGGATCCCGAGACCGCTGAGCTAATCATCTCGGGTAACGGGCAGCTCCATGTCGAGATCATCACCAACCGGCTCCGGCAACGGTTCAATGTCGACGTGGAGATGAAGCCGCCCAAGATATCCTACAAGGAAACCATCAAAAGCCGCTCCGATGTCCAGGCCAAATTCAAGAAACAGACCGGCGGGCGCGGCCAGTACGCGGATGTGCGGGTTAAGTTCGACCCCCTGCCCAGGGGCGAGGATTTTCTCTTCGAGAACACGGTGTTCGGGGGCGCCATCCCCAAGAACTACATCCCTTCGGTGGAGAAAGGTATCCAGGAGGCGCGCAAGAAAGGGGTTTTGGCAGGATATCCCACAGTGGGCTTCAAGGCCAACCTGTACGACGGAACCTACCATGACGTCGATTCTTCAGACATTGCCTTTAAGGTGGCGGCTACTATGGCTTTCAAAAAAGGCATCAAGGAGGCCAGGCCCACCATCCTCGAGCCTATCATGACCGTGGAGACCTACACACCGGACACCTATATGGGCGACATCATGGGTACGCTCAACGGCCGACGGGGCAAGGTGCAGGGCATGGAACAGAAGGGGAGCATGCGCATCATCAAGGCGCAGGTCCCCCTGGCCGAGATGCTGGATTATGAGCCGATTCTGACCTCGATCACTGGAGGCCGGGGCTCCTTTCTCATGGAGTTTTCCCATTACGAGGAGGTCCCGGCGCATCTGCATCAGAAGATCATCGAAGGGTCCGTCAAGGAAGGCCGGATCCGCTCCAGCGAGGAAGATGAGAAGTAAATAAGGGCCCCAAGAAACTCACTGAGAAGGGGGCTCAGGGGTATCATACATTTTTATTTTCACAGGAGTAAAACATGAAAAATTCAGCATTGATCCTGCTTTGTATGATGGCGATGCTGGCCGTGGGCTCGTCAGCCCAAGAACAGGATGAGTTCGCCACACTGCGTCTCGAGCTTGGGGATCCCGGCCTCAAAGGCAAAACGATGGAGATCCGTCCCGACACGATCTACTCTGCGAAAAGAGGCGGCATCCTCGAATTCGAAGATATGATCCGGGAAATGGCTGAAGCACGCATCATCCATGTGGGAGAGTCCCACAACAGCCTGCCCATGCATCGGATCCAGGCCAGGATCATCCGGTCACTCTACGAACAGGACCCGGCCCTGACCGTGGGCATGGAGATGTTCACGCCGCTGCGGCAGGAACCTCTCAACAAGTGGTCCATGGGGCTGCTGACGCAAAAGGAGTTCATCCGGGAGGTGGAATGGTATGTGGCCTGGAACTTCAACTTCGGCTTCTATGAAGACATATTCGAGGCGGCCAAAACGCTCCGGATCCCGATCTACGGGCTGAACGCCCCCCGTGAGATCATCTCCAAGCTCCGCATGCGCAAGTATGATGCGCTCACCGAGGAGGAGAGGGCCCAGGTACCCATTCCCGACACGACGCATCAGGAACACCGGGCCTACATCCGGGCGATATTCGAGAACATGGACATGCCCCATGCCATGGCAGGCCCCGGGCTGGACAAGGTGTTCGAGGGGCTGTACCGGGCCCAGTCGGCCTGGGATGAGGTCATGTCGGACAACATCCTCAAATCCCTGGAGTACACTCGGAACAGGATGGTCGTGCTGGTGGGCTCGGGACACCTGATGTATAACCTGGGCACCAACCGGAGGGCCTTCGAAAAGAGCGGCTGGCCGTTCAAGACCGTTGTCTGCGTCGTGATCCCCGAAGGGCAGGGAAGCCTCGAGGTCTCACGCTCCCTGGCAGACTACGTCTGGGGCCTGGCGGAGGAAGAACGCCCGACATACCCCTCGATCGGCCTGAGGTTGAAAAAGTTCGACCACCTCGCAAACCCGGTCGTGGAACGGGAACCCATCGATGGGATCACCCTGGATGCCGGGTTCAAGAAAGGGGATGTGATCCTGTCGGTCGGTGACCACACCTTCAACGATATAAATACCATGAGGACCTATTTCGCACATTTCACCTGGGGCGACACCGTCACCTTCGAGGTCCTGCGCGACGCCCAGGTCAAGACGATCGATGTGGCATTCGAACCCAAGCCCGAGGAGGAGGAGAAGCAGGAGTAAAGTTATTTGTGTGCTCACCGAAAAACCTCATGTAAGCCCTTGATATTACATGTGTTACGTGAAATGCCGACATTTGGTAAAAAGAGTTTTTTGATTGGAAGTGTCGGCAGTTTTTATGAATTATTCAGGCTAAAGGAGGTCTATTAACATGCCAAAAAGAATCCTGTCCTGGACCGTATTTGCTGCCGCCTGCGTTTTCGTGTGTACCCAGGGAGGCCTGCGGGCGGAAGAGAAGATCAAGACTCCAGCCGAGGCGGTCAACTTCGTGCAGTACACGCAGCACGAGGACATGGCGCGTTTCTTGAGCCGTCTGGCCCACCTCTCCCAGGAACTTGAAGTGCGGATCGTGGGACGGACGCTCCCGGCCCGGAATTTCGGCGCTAAAGACATTTTTCTCTGCATCCTCACAGAGGAGGGAGTGGATTTTCCGGAAAAGCTCGATCGCGGCAAGCCCACGTTCTATCTGGCAGCGGCCAAACACGGGAACGAGCAGTCGGCCAAGGAGGCGGCCCTGCGCCTGGTCCGCGACCTGGCCGTGGGGGATCTCAAGCCCCTGCTCCGGGATGTGAACGTGCTGGTACTGCCGACAGCCAATCCCTACGGGAACTTCTTCGACCAGCGCCGCAACGAGCAGGACCTGGATCTCAACCGGGATCAGGTCAAGCTGGAATCACCCGAGGCGGAGACCATAAACCGTGTTTTCCGCACCTGGATGCCCGAGGTGACCCTGGACGTGCACGAGAAGGGAGACGACTACTACCGGGTCTCCATCGGATGCGTGTCCAACGCCAACATCCATCCGCGCCTTCAGCATTTCGAGCGGGACGTGATGCTGGCCGAGACGGCCCGGGCCCTGTCCGGAAAGAACATCACCTTCCATGAGTACCTGATCACCCAGGCCATGGGGATCGACTCCTCGGCCGGCGTCCGCTACGGGCAGGAAGCTACGACGGGCCGGCAGCAGATGAAACGTTATTCCACCACAGATCTCAACGACGGACGCAACAGCCCTGGTATCTACGAGACGCTCTCATTCATACAGGAAGGCGCGTCGCGGCACGACCTCCCCACACTCGAGGAGCGCACCGGATACCAGTACTACGGCATCCGGTTCCTGCTGGAGAGTGCGGCCCGGCACGGAGAGGAGATCAAGACGTTGGTGCGCGGACTGCGCAGGGAATTAGTTGAAAAAGCGGCCGTCTTCTCGGAAGACGATCTCGTCCACCTGCGCATGCGTTATGCCCGCGACCCAGAAGACCCCACCCTGACCATAAAGCAGTTCCGGCGCAGCCGTTCTCCCATCCGGGGGATCCTCAAGGTGGATAAGAAGGCTGGCGAGGCGCTGACCTCTGCCGACATCGAACCCAACCCGGCAGGAGCGGAATACCAAGTCATCGAACAGGTGGTCGAGAACTGGTTCCCTCTGGTGGAACCCACTTTAAGCGTGACGCGGCCCCTGGGTTACATCGTGCCGGCCGCCCATCCGGATGTGATCGAAACTTTGGTGAAGCACGGCCTCGAGCTCCACCTGTTCACCGCGGACTTCCCCCTGGAGACAGAGGCCTACCAGGTCACGGATATCGTTCCGGCCGAATATGACTACCTACCGCCGGAAAAGATCGAGGTGGAAAAAAAGAGGATGAAAACCGTGGCCAGACGCGGCGATATCTATGTCCCCTGCGCCCAGCCGGCCGCCAACCTGGTCCCGTGCTTGCTCGAGCCCCAGTCGCAGTACGGCCTCATCCGATACTGGGCGTACAAGCTGGTGCCGGAGAAGGGTGACGTGTTCCCCTTCCTGCGTGTGACAAAGACGGTAGACCTGCCGCTCGTTCCCTACCGCGGTTGGCATTGATCAGGGCTTCAGGCTGCAGCAGTGACCGCGGGCCGGGCCGCCAGCAGACCGCGCACATAGGTCCGGCCCCAGATGAACGCGATGAGGGCGCCAGTCGAGTTGCCGGCCACGATCCCCCACCAGAGACCATCGAGCTGCATGCCCAGCGTAACTGCCATGATGTAGGCCAGGGGAGTAGTGAGGATTATGGCCCGTGTGACGGTCAGCACCAGGGAGTAGGCCCCCTTTCCCGTGCCCTGGAACATGGCCGAGGACAGCATGCCGGGAGAGACGGCGGGATAGAAGATGCACATGATGCGCAGGAAGCTGATGAGATCGGCCCGGATGCGGATCGATTCCTGGGTCATGGTGAATAGCCAGGCGATATACGGTGCCAGAATGTAGGTGATGGTAGCCATGGCCAGCTCGATGACCAACCCGATCCTGACGGCGTACATGTAGCCGCTGTCCAGTTTCGTGTATGCCTTTCCGCCGAAGGCGGCCCCGCTAACAGAGACAACGGCCGTAGCGAGACCCATCAGGGGAAGGGTGGCGAACATGACCACCCGCCATCCGGTCGTAAATATCGCCACTCCATCGGTACCGCCGACCTTTACTGCAATCAGGTTAAGGATGAGCATGGCACTGGCCATGGACAGCTGCTGGAACGAGGCCGGGATCCCGACCTTCAGGATGTCCGAGAGGATAGCCTTCCGGAAACGGAAACCGCGAAATTTGATATCGACATAGGTATCCCGCTTGATAAAGAAGACATAGAAGAGATATCCGCTCGATATACAGATGGAGATCAGGGTTGCCCAGGCCGCTCCCGGGACACCGAGCTTCAGCAGGTAGATGAAGACCGGATCGAGGAGGATGTTTAATCCCGAGCTGATCATCATGACCACCATGGCCCGTTTGACATCTCCCTCGCCCCGCAGCAGGGCAGCGGCCACCTGGCCGAAGAAAATGATCAGGGTCCCGCCGAAGAGGATGCGCGCGTATTCACCCGCCATACCGGCGACCGGGCCTGCGCCCAGGCGGGCGAAGATGGCCGGGGCAAAGATGAAGAAGGGGAGGGCGATGATCAGGGAGGTGAACAGCATGAGGACCATGGTGTGGGTAGCGACATTGTCGGCGCCGTTCTTGTCCTTAGCCCCGATCATGCGGGATACCGCAGAGCTTCCCCCCACGCCGAGGCCCGCTGAAAGGGCCATGAGCATGAAGAAGAAGGGGAAGGTGAAGCCGACGGCGGCCAGGGCATCCGGGCCCAGGCCTGCGACCCAAAGCCCGTCCACAAAACTGTAGAGTGTGTGCACGGACATGGCCACGATCATGGGGATGGAAAGCTTGATGATGGCTTTCTTCGGGTTTCCCAGGAGAGTTTGCACACCTTTGGTGGCCGGGGCGGTGTCCTGGTCGGATGGCTTTGAGTTTGGCATGAAGCGCCTATTATAGCCTGTCTGCGCAGTTAGTCAACGGGAGAGCTGTCAGGCCGAGGATGCGGAGGACGGGGCTTCAAGCCGGGAAGGATCTGGAAGAACTTGACTTCCGAGAGCTTGGTCAGGATGAAGGCCATCTGCCAGGGTTTGAGGGGGGCTGTGACTAGCTCGACCCTGCCCTGCTTGACGGCATCGATTATGGAATCCACATCCCTGTCCGCTTCAACGATCGAGTAGGTGGTGCCAAATTCCCAGAGTTGGTGACAGTCAGAAGTCCCCACCAGGGGCAGCGAGTGGGCCTTGGCCGTTTCCACGGCCTTCTTGTTGAAGTTGATGCCTCTGGTATAGAAGTGGGAGAATTCCACGGCATGAAAAAAGGAAATATATTCCGTACATTGTTCTCTCAGGGATTTGAGGTGCGGGAAATAGGGGTGGGGTGCGATGACGAGGCTGTCCTCCGTCACGAGCTCGGGCAGCTGTTCCAGCGTGCGCTCCGTGAAGTTGTCTTTGACGGCTGGTTTGAGGATGACGACATGTTTGCCCGACAGCGTGGCCTCCATTCCCGGGATGAGCAGGATACCCCTATCCCGGGCATAGGCCCGGATGTGGTCTTCATCGGTCACCCTGTCATGGTTGGTGATGGCGATGGCATCGTAGCCGAGGCGGGCGGCCTTGTCGATCAACCTGAGTGTATTGTAGTGCACGACATCCCGGGGATCGTCACCCGTGTGTGTATGGAGGTCGACTTTGAGTCTCGGCATAATGTCTTATCCTGAATAATTCATAAAAGCTGCCGACACTTCCAATCAAAAACTCTTTTCACCATAGGTTGGGTCGGCGATGCGTTATGTCGGGTCTCGCGGTGGTAAACCACAGCTTCGCCCTCCATGCCTTCCATCTGCCGCAATCTCGTCTCGTGAATAACTCAGGCTCCTGGATAATTCATAAAAAATGTCGATATTTCACATAATACATGTAATATCACTCGACTCGTGAATTATCCAGGTTATATAAAGAACAAGGCCCGGCGTGACGTCGGGCCCTGCACCGCCTCTAAGATGATAAGGCTTCCTTGATCTTGGTCCCCATCTCGGCAGGGGACTGGCAGACCAGGACCCCAGCCGCTTCCAGGGCGTCCATCTTTTCCTTGGCCGTGCCCTTGCCGCCCGCGATGATGGCGCCGGCGTGTCCCATGCGGCGGCCCGGAGGTGCTGTCTGCCCGGCGATGAAGCTGACCACGGGTTTGGGGAAACTGTCCTTGATGTAGGCGGCTGCCTCTTCCTCCGCGGATCCACCGATCTCGCCTATCAGGACCACGGCATCCGTGTCCGGGTCGTTCTTGAACAGCTCCAGCAGCTCGATATACTTGAGTCCCACGATGGGGTCACCGCCGATCCCAATGGCCGTGGACTGACCGTATCCCTGCAGGGAGACCTGCTGCACGGCTTCGTAGGTCAGGGTCCCGGAACGGGAGATGATTCCGATAGAGCCCTGGGTGTGTATTTGCCCCGGCATGATCCCGATCTTGCATTTTCCGGGAGATATGATACCCGGAGTGTTGGGGCCGATCATGTTGGTCCCCATGGACTTCAGCAGCTGTTTGACCTTGATCATGTCGAAGGTGGGGATCCCTTCCGTGATGCAGACGACCAGGTCCACTCCGGCATCCGTGGCCTCCATGATGGCGTCTCCCGCGAAATAGGGCGGCACGAATATGGCGGCAGCATTGGCGCCTTCCTTCCGGACCGCATCTTCCACGGTGTTGAAGACCGGGACATTCAGATGTGTCCGACCGCCCTTCCCGGGAGTCACGCCGGCGACGACCTTGGTGCCGTATTCCAGCATCCTCTCGGTGTGGAAGGTGCCCTCTCCGCCGGTGATCCCCTGAACGACCACGCGCGTGTTTTCATCTATCAGTATGCTCATCTTCGACTCCTTATTGGCTGGCCAGCGGGACGACCTTTTCCGCGGCTTCCTTCATGCTCGAGGCGGCATAGAAGGCCAGCCCCGAGCCTTCCAGTATCTGTTTGCCCTGCTCCACGTTGGTCCCTTCCAACCTGACCACGATGGGGATGTCCAGCTCCAGTTCCTTGGCGGCTTTGACGATGCCGTTGGCCACCAGGTCACAGCGTACGATGCCGCCGAAGATGTTGATCAAGGCGGCCTTGACGTCCTGGTCGGAAACAAGGATCTTGAAGGCGTTCTTGACAGCTTCCTCGGAAACTCCACCGCCCACGTCCAGGAAGTTGGCGGGCATGCCTCCAGAATGCATGATGATGTCCATGGTGGCCATAGCCAGGCCGGCCCCGTTGACCATGCAGCCCACGCTGCCGTCCAGCTTGATGTAGTTGAGGTTGAACTTCGAGGCCTCAGCTTCCAGGGGATCTTCCTCATCCAGGTCGCGCATTGCGGCGATGTCGGGGTGCCGTTTGAGGGCGTTGTCGTCGAAATTCATCTTGGCATCCAGCGCTAGGACATCTCCCTGTTTGGTCACGAGCAGGGGATTGATCTCCGCCAGTGAGGCATCCGAGTCTTCGAAGGCCTTGTACAGCGCCATCAGGAACTTGACCGCCTGCTTGAAGGAATCTCCCTTCAGCTCGAGTTTGAAGGCCAGCTTGCGGGCCTGATAGGCACCGAATCCGGTGGCGGGATGGATGAACTCCTTGAAGATCAATTCAGGGGTTTCGGCCGCCACTTTTTCAATCTCCATGCCCCCTTGGGAGGAGGCCATGACCACAGGAGCTTCCGTGGCCCGGTCGATGACGATCCCGATGTAAAGCTCCCGGTCGATGTCCAGGGCCTCTTCCACCAGGACGAGCTTGACCAGTTTCCCCTCCGGCCCGGTCTGGTGAGTGACCAGGGTCATGCCCAGGATCTCTCCGGCCAGCTTCTCCGCTTCCTCCGGCGAACCGGCCAGCTTGACCCCGCCGCCTTTGCCGCGGCCGCCGGCGTGAATCTGTGCCTTTACCACCACACGGGGCCCGATCTCCTCGGCAATTTCACGGGCGCGTGCGTGTGTCTCGGCGACCTTCCCGCGCGGGATGGGGACGCCGAACTTGCTGAGGATGTGTTTGGCTTGGAACTCGTGTATCTTCATGTCGTCAATCCTTTTGTAGAATACGTGTAAAGGCGGCCGGAAATAAAACATGGAGGGGAGCCGAAATCGGGCGATTCCGGCTCCTCCAAACCTCCGACTACTCTTTTATCTGATACCTTTCTTTGCCTTCTTCGTAGAGGTCACCGCCGTACATGTCGTTGATGACGATGCAGGGGAAGTTCTCCACCTTGACGCGCCGGATGGCTTCCGGACCCAGCTCGGGATACGCGATCACTTCCGCTTCCACGATGCTCTGAGAGATCAAGGCTCCGGCCCCTCCCACGGCGGCCAGATATACACCCTTGTAAGTCTTGAGTGATTCCTTGACCTCTTCGCTCCGTTTGCCCTTGCCGATCGTGCCTTTGAGGCCCAGCTTGTGCAGGGTGGGTGCGTAGGAGTCCATCCGGTAGCTGGTCGTGGGCCCGGCCGAGCCGATGACCTTTCCCGGCCGGGCAGGAGTGGGACCGACATAATAGATGAGCTGTCCCTTGACATCGATGGGAAGCTCCTGCCCTTGATCCACCAGGTCGATCAGCTTTTTGTGAGCGGAGTCGCGGCCGGTGTAGAGATAGCCCGTGATGTAAACCGAGTCTCCGGCCTTGAGCTTTGCGATGACTTCATCCGAGACTGGCGTGGTTATATGATGTTCAGCCATTTTTGTTCAACTCTCTCAGTCAGCCTGGTAGGCCGGGCCGGTTAAACGTTGCACTCGTCGACGGTGGCCTGGACCTTTTCCTTGGTGACTTGGAGCTGGGCTTTCTCATCATCGGCGAGAGAGATCTCGAGGATCTTTTCCATGCCCTTGGCATTGATCAGGCAGGGCACGCCGATAAACAGGCCATTGATGTCGTATTCGCCTTCACAGAGAGCGGCGCAGGGCAGGACGCGATTTTTGTCCTTGAGGTACGACTCTGCGATCACGATGGCGCTCCAGGCGGGGGAGAAAAAGGCCGACCCCTTGCCGAAGAGCTGGACGATCTCGGTGCCCGCCTTCCGTGTGCGGTCGACGACGCGGTCGATCAGGTCCTGATCCGCGATGTCGGTCAGGGGGACACCACCCACGGTGGTCAGGCGGGGGAGCGGCAGCATGGTGGGGCCGTGGCCGCCCAGGACCGTTCCGGCGATATCGGTGACGGACACACCCAGTTCCATGGAGAGGAAGGCGCGGTAGCGGGCCGTATCCAGCGTTCCGGCCATTCCGACGACCTGATTCTTGGGGAATCCGGTCAATTTGTGGAATGTGTAGACCATGGCATCCAGGGGATTTGTGAGGACGATGCAGAAGGCGTCGGGCGCGTTTTCCTTCACGCCGGCAGCCACGTTGCTGATGATCTTGATGTTGGTGGCCAGCAGGTCCTCACGGGTCATCCCCGCCTTGCGGGGGAGTCCGGCCGTGATGATGATCACGTCGGATCCGGCGATGTCTTTGTAATCGGACGTGCCGGTGATCTCGGCATCGTAGTTGCCGTGGGGCGCCATCTCCATCAGGTCCAGGGCTTTCCCCTTGACCGGATTGACATATTCCGGGACGTCGAGCACGACGATGTCACCCATTTCCTTCTGGGCGGCGAGCATGGCGAGGATCTGGCCGATCTGGCCTCCGCCGATGAGAGCGATTTTTTTTCTCATGATAACCTCCTTTAATGGTACGAGTTATTATTGCGAAACGGTCCGGGGTGATCTCGATGAACTTCTCCCGGACCGTTAATGCGCATACGTTCTTTTCCGGATCAGGCTTTCATAGCCTCTTCCTGATAGGCGTTCCAGCGTCCCTCCAGTTTGGGATCGACGATGGTGTCCATCAGGTACTGTGCATAATCGGCGCCGGTGTCGCCGGTGTCGCGGCCGGTCATGACATATTTCTTCTCGAAGTTGGCACAGATGTCGATGGCCATCTCGAGCTTTTTGTGTTCCTCCGAATAGCCCAGGTGATTGATGAGCAGAGAGGCGGCCTTGATCATGCTGCCGGGATCGGCATACTTGGCGCGGCCCTCTTTGACCATCCGGGGAGCGGAGCCGTGGATGGCCTCGAACATGGAGTAGCGTTTGCCTAAGTTCGCGCTGCCGGCCGTGCCCACTCCGCCCTGGAACTCCGCGGCCTCATCGGTGAGGATGTCTCCGTACAGGTTGGGGAGCACGATGACCTTGAACTGGCGGCGGCGTTTTTCATCCACCAGCTTGGCGGTCATGATGTCGATGTACCAGTCGTCACACTCTATCTCGGAGTACTCCTTGGCGATCCGGTAACCGGTATCCAGGAAGAGGCCGTCCGAGGTCTTGACCACATTGGCCTTGGTCACGATGGTCACCTTGGGGATGTTGTGCTTCCTGGCGTATTCAAAGGCCAAGCGGATGATGCGTTCGGAGCCCTGCTTGGTGGTGACCTTGAAATCCACCGCTAAGTCTTCCGTGACCTGAATACCGCGGCTTCCCATGATGTAGGCGCCTTCCGTGTTCTCCCGGAAAAAGGTCCAGTCGATCCCCAGTTTGGGGACGCGGACCGGCCGGAAGTTGGCGAAAAGGTCCAGGTATCTCCGCATGGCGACATTGCAGCTTTCGATGTTGGGCCAAGGGTCGCCCGTTCTGGGTGTCGTGGTCGGGCCCTTCAGTGTGACATGGCACTGTTTGATCTCGGCCAGCACATCGTCCGGGATGGACTGCATGTGCGCGGCCCGGTTCTCGATGGTCAGGCCTTCGATGTCACGGAGCTCGATCTTGCCGCTGGCGATGTCGTCCTTGAGCAGAAACTCCATGATCTTCCGTGCCTCTTCAGCGATGAAGGGGCCGATGCCGTCTCCGCCGAGGATGCCGATGATGATCGGTCTGGTCTGGGAGTAATCCACCCATTCAACGGGCTTCTTCATCTCTTCGACGCGTTTGAGCTGTTCTTCCACGATCTGGCCAAAATGTTCTTTGGCTCTTTCGATGGCAGCATTATCCATGATTATTCCTTCAAATTAAGTTAACCTGAATTATTCATAAAAAATGTCGATATTACCTATAACCAAAGCATTATCGGAATTTTGTATTGACTCTCAGAGCTAGCATTCTGATCACATCGGTTATAATGCCATTTCTATTTTAATCGACATTTTATTATGAATAATCCAGGTTATGAAAATGAGAGAAAAATATATACTTTTTCTCAGGTAAAATCAACCGGCTTGTGAAAAAAGGTGCCCGCTGCCTGTAGCGGGAGGTGTGGGCTTCAACTGTCAGGGAAGGATAGGCGTAATTCGTACAAAATAAATAGAATATCCGGGCGTTGAGGATACCGGGGTAAGGTTTGAACTTTTGGACGTACTGTTATATCATCCCTCTCTAGCCTGAACAATTCATAAAAAATGTCAATATTTCACGTAATACATGTAATATCAAGGGATTACATGAGATTTTTCGGTGAGCACACAAATAACTATATTCTCCCATTGTTATGTTCTAGTTATAATCGACATTTTTTTCTCTACAAGCGAGCCGATTTTACTATATCTGGGGTGTTGCGGCGGGTTCGCGGTGGACGACCACAGCTTCACCCGCCGCGCCTACCATCTACGGCAAACTCGACTCGTGAATTATCCAGGCTAGTCATAGATTCATACATTTCATAATTCGGAGAAGGAATAATGCTCGATGATTATTTCGGACACGTTGAGGAAAGACAGCAGCAGGGGATTCCGCCGCGGCCGCTGACACCGGAACAGACCGCGGAAGTCTGCCGGTTATTGGAGGAACCGCCCGCAGGAAAAGGCGGCTTGCTGCTCCAGCTGATCCGGGAGAGGGTGGCCCCCGGCGTCGATCCGGCCGCCAAGGTCAAGGCCGATTGGATGGGACAGATCGCCCGCAGGCAAAATACCTCTCCCGTGGTTGAGCCGCAGGATGCCGTGTTCCTGTTGGGGACCATGCTGGGGGGATACAATGTGGACCAGCTTCTCAGCCTGCTGGAGGACAACGAGCTGGGCCCTGCGTCAGCCGAGGCCCTCAAGCACATCACCCTGGTCTACGGGGCCTTTGACAGGGTCATGGAGATGTCCAAGACCAATGCCCTGGCAGCCGAGGTTTTGAGCTCATGGGCCGAGGGCGAATGGTTCCTCTCTCGTCCGGAACTGCCGGAAATCATGGAGCTTATGGTCTTCAAGGTGGACGGGGAGACTAATACAGACGATTTTTCTCCGGCCAAACATGCCTGGAGCCGCCCCGACATCCCCCTGCACGCCCTTTCCATGGGGGAGACCCGTTTTGCCGGCGGGAACGACACCATCCGCGATCTTCGCGCGCAGGGCCATAAGATGGCCTTTGTGGGCGATGTGGTCGGGACCGGGTCCTCCCGGAAGTCCGCCACCAATTCCCTACTGTGGCACATCGGCCAAGACATCCCCTTCGTGCCCAATAAACGCCGCGAAGGAGTCGTGTTGGGCGGTCTGATCGCCCCCATCTTTTTCAACACCGTGGAGGATTCCGGCGGGCTGCCCGTGATGTGCGATGTGACCCGCCTGAGAAACGGGGAATCGGTGACGCTCAATATCCGGGAGGGGACCATCTCCAATCCCGCGGGTGAGACGCTCTCGACCTGCGATCTGCAGCCGGTCACCCTGAGAGACGAATACCGGGCCGGAGGGAGGCTCTTCCTGATCATCGGGCGCACTCTGACCAACAAGGCGCGCGTGGTGCTGGGGCTTCCGGAGGCGGATATTTTCACCCCGGTGGCCAACCCGGAATCCCGGCCGGGCCAGGGCTTCAGCCTGGCACAGAAGATCGTGGGCCGGGCCTGCGGCGTGAAGGGTATCCTGCCCGGCTCCGCCTGCGAGCCCAAGATGACGACCGTGGGATCCCAGGATACCACCGGCCCCATGACCGCGGACGAACTCAAGGAACTCGCCTGCCTGGAGTTCCAGTCCGAGATGTTCATGCAGTCGTTCTGTCACACCGCCGCTTATCCCCAACCAGCGGATGTGGCCATGCATGGATCGTTGTCCCGGTTTGTCGTGGAACGGAAAGGAGTGGCTCTCAGGCCGGGGGATGGGGTCATCCACTCCTGGCTTAACCGGCTGCTGGTCCCGGACACCATGGGGACCGGAGGAGACTCCCACACCCGCTTCCCCCTGGGCCTCAGCTTCCCGGCCGGCTCGGGGCTGGTGGCCTTTGCCGGCGCGCTGGGATTCATGCCCCTCGACATGCCCGAATCCGTCCTGGTCAAGTTCTCGGGCCGGCTCAACCCGGGGATCACCCTGCGTGACGTGGTAAACGCCATTCCTTATTTCGCCATCCAGCAGGGGCTCTTGACCGTGGCCAAGGAGGGCAAGCAGAATGTGTTCAACGGGCGCCTGCTGGAGATGGAAGGCCTTCCCGAGATCACGGTGGAACAGGCCTATGAGCTCACCGATGCCACGGCCGAGCGTTCGGCCGCCGGTGGGGTCATTTCCTTGAGTGAACAAAGCGTCGCTGCCTTTATGCGCAGCAACGTCGCCCTCATGCGGCGCATGATTGATGACGGGTACCGGGATGCCGGGGCGCTTGGTAACCGCATCGAAGCCTGTGAGCGGTGGCTGGCGGATCCGGTCCTTCTCAAAGGCGACGCAGGAGCGGAGTGGGCCGCGGTCCTGGAGATCGATCTGGCACAGATCAAAGAACCCATACTCGCATGCCCTAACGATCCGGACGACGTCAAACTGCTTTCAGAGGTGGCGGGTACGGGCATCGATGAGGTCTTCATCGGATCCTGTATGACCAACATCGGTCACTTCCGGGCTGCCGGCAAGGTCTTTGCGGGAGCGGGATACCTGGACACCCGAGTCTGGCTGACCCCTCCCACCAAGATGGACCGGGCCCTGCTGAAACAGGAAGGGTACTATTCCATCTATTCTGAAGTGGGAGCCCGGACAGAGATCGCCGGCTGTTCGCTGTGCATGGGCAACCAGGCCCGGATTCGGCCCGGCGCCACCGCCTTGTCGACTTCGACCCGGAATTTTGACAACCGCATGGGAGACGGAGCCTACGTCTATCTGGGATCGGCGGAGTTGGCCGCCATCGCTGCCCTCTCCGGCCGGCTGCCGGAACCCCAGGAGTATTTCCGTGTCTTCGAGGAGAAGATCCAGCCCCATGCCGAGGAGATCTACCGCTATCATAAGTTTGACGAGCTTGAAAACATCCCCATGGAATACGAGCGGATCACCGCATGATGTGCGAGTCTCGGCCCGGGATTAAGCTGAGGAGGGGAGGATGACTGAAAAAAAAATCAGGGTCTTGATCGCTAAACCCGGCCTGGACGGCCACGACAGAGGAGCCAAGGTCGTCAGTCGAGCTTTAAGAGATGCGGGCATGGAAGTGATCTACACAGGCTTGCGGCGCACTCCCGAAGAGATCGTCCAGGCCGCGGTTCAGGAAGATGTCGACCTGATCGGGCTGAGCCTGCTATCCGGCGCCCACAACACCTTGTTCCCCCGGATCACAAAACTGCTGAGGGAGCAGGGAGCAGGGGATGTCATGGTCATCGCGGGCGGCATCATCCCTCAGCAGGATGTCGAGGGGCTCAAATCCGAGGGCGTGGCCGAGGTCTTCCTTCCGGGTACATCCACAGAAGAGATCGTGGAGTGGATCCATAAGAACATTCAGCCCCCGAGTGACAGGCCGATCTCCCCTTGACATGCCCCTCTGATTCTGATAATTATGGGGGCAGTATCATGAAAAAGGATAAGTATGTTTCTGTATTCATAATCCCCCACCACAGGGGGAAACAGCACACTATCTCCATCTCGCGCCGGGGTTTCAAGACCCTGCGGATCATGGTTCCGTTCCTGCTTTTGATCCTGACAGCGTTCCTGGCTGACTATATTATGATGAACGGAACCCGTCGGAATTTCAAGCAGCTTCAGACCGCGTACGCCCAGCAGGAGACACTCCTGTCTGACTATCAGACAGCCATCGGAGAGCTGGAATCGACCATACTGGATCTTGACACCTACCGGACCAAGCTTAACATCATGTCGGGTTTGAAATCGGGAGAAACCCTGGAAGGGGAGCCCGGCGTGGGCGGACCGGGAGGGGGGCAGCTGACGGTGGAGCCCGGTGTGGACCAGGGGCTGGCCCGCCTCCAGGATGTCAGTTCTCAGGCCGACGGCATCAGCGACAACCTGGTTTCACTGACCAGGTATTTTGAGGACCAGACCGCTGTCCTGGCCCAGACGCCCAGCATCATGCCCACCAAGGGCTTCATGTCGTCAGGCTTCAAGTACCGGACCGATCCCTTTACCGGCCAGTGGATCTTCCATCCCGGACTCGACATCGCCACGCAGCACGGCAACCCTGTGGTGGCCACGGCCGACGGCATTGTCATCTCCGTCAAGACTGAGAAGCGGGGCGGCAAGACCATCAAACTCAGCCATCCTCTGACCGGATGGGTCACGGTCTACTGCCATCTCAGCAAGTTCAACGTCAAGTCGGGCCAGAAGGTCAAGCGGGGGGACGTCATCGGGCTGGTAGGGCAGACGGGGAGGTCACGCGCCCCGCACGTCCACTATGAGGTCCGGCTCGAAGGCAAGCGCTACAATCCGTGGAATTTCATCCTCGATAACTGAGAACCTTCCCGTTCGGGATCAATTCAGGCTAGTACCGGGATGCAGGTCTGCGCCCAAGGAAAACGCATGGGCGCTCATGGCCGGCTTGTTCTCGGGCTGGAGCTGGAGGACCCGGAAAACGCGGCCGTCACCGCAGAGGACGTCGATCCCTTCCGCAGTCACGGACTGAACCTGCCCCGGCTTTCCCTCTGGGATGTACGGCGTTTCAGGCACGTACCCGCGCAGGATCTTTATCCTTTTGCTGCCCAGGAACGTGTATGTCGAGGGCCAGGGCTGGAAAGCCCGCACATGGCAGTCGACAGCAGGCGCAGGTCGGCTCCAGTCGAGCCGGCCGTCCTGTTTCTTTATGAGCGGCGCGTGGGTGGCGCGGCTGTGGTCCTGGGGCTCGAATTCCAGATTACGGATGCCGCCGATGGTCTCAACCAGCAGGTCGGCTCCGGTCTCGGCCAAGCGATCCTCCAGCTCGCGGGCATTTTCTCCGGGCAGGATGGGCACCCGCCGCTGAGACAGGATCGGCCCCTCATCCATCTTTTCGTTCAGCTCGAAGATCGTGACGCCGGTCTCCTCTTCGCCGTTCATCAGGGCCCACTGCACAGGCGCCGCACCCCGATAGGCTGGGAGAAGCGAAAAATGCAGGTTTATGGAGTTGAATTCCGGCAGATAGATGATGGAGGCCGGGATGATCTGGCCGTAAGCCACCACCACGTTGAGGTCGGGCCGGATCTTCTGCAGCAGCTCCAGGGCTTCCGGATCTTTGCGGATGCGCGGGGTTTGGAGCAGGGGAATACTGTGTTCCAGGGCGAAGAGCTTGACCTCGGAAGGACGGAGCCGTTTTCCCCGGCCGGACGGCCGGTCGGGCTGGGTTATTATGAGCCGAACATCGATACCGGTCCGGGTGATTCTTTCAAGGGAGGTACGGGCCGTCTTCGGGCTGCCGAAGAACGCGATGTTCAATCCGCACCGCCGGATTCCCGCATTTTTTTGAATTTTTGTTTGATCAGCCGCTGCTTCAACGGCGACAGATGTTCGATAAAGAGCTTCCCGTTAAGGTGATCGATCTCATGACAGAATACGCGCGCCAAAAGGTCCCTGGCTTCAAGGGTGAAGTCGTTGCCGTCCAGGGTCGTGCCCTGAATGACGGCCCTCGCGGGCCGGGTCACCTTCTCGTTGACCTCGGGGACCGACAGGCAGCCTTCCTCCATGAAAGTTTTCCCCTCATGCTCGACGACCTCAGGATTCAACAGCACGATCAGCTGTTCTTCCTTTTCACCTACAGAGAGGTCGATGGTGATAAGCCTGAGGCTGCGGTTTACCTGGGGGGCGGCCAGGCCGATGCCCGGGGCGGCTTGCATGGTGAACACCATGTTCTGTGCCAGCCGGATGACATCATCCGTGATATCGGTCACGCGTGCGGCTTTTTCTTTCAAGACGGGACAACCATAGATCATGATCTCCATGATCATCAGGTCTTTTTCGATCTGTTCCATCATTTCTCAATATTTTAATCCAAAACCGCCCCGTCTTCAATGTCCAACCCGGCATTTCCAAAACCGGGCTGACGTTTCAGCTTGCCTGACTGTTTCATTATCATGGTTTTGGAAATGCTTCCGTTCTCAGGACCATTCCGGCTGGGGCTACGGATTTTGATTTTTAAATGAGATAAAGCGGCTCCGCTGGAGGGTCTGCAGGAAAAGCGACATGCGATCGTACAGCGGCTCCACTGTCTCCCCGAACTTCTGTCTCTGCAGCTCGGCGATCTCTTTTATGGTTCGTATTCCGTCGCAGTTTTCCCAGAAGAAGCTGCCGATCTCGTCCAGCTTGACCCTGTAATGGGGGTTTCTCATGAGGGGCAGGAGATGGCGGGCCAAAAAAGCGTTGCGGAACTTGGGCTGGAGCAGGACCACCCGCTTCCCCCTACCGGTTTCCCATTCCATGTTGCGGACAGGGACCAATTCGAGAAGGTTGACCTCCCGGGGAGGCGTTTTCTTTTCTTTCACAGATCGTATCTGTCAGGGCGGTCGAGATCTATTCTTCGGATCCTATCTCTGGGTCTCTGTATTCGCCGGAAGTGATCATCTTTTTGTAGGGGAAGTAGATCAGGATGAAACCCAGGGCCGCGAATACGCCCAGTGCCAGCCAGGGGGCCAGCCAGGGGACGTGCAGGAACTGAGGCAGATTGATGTTCGCGCCCTTCAAGCCCGCGGTGGTGATCCCCATGATCGCCTGGCCCGCGATCAGGCCGGAAGCCAGCAGCAGGCCGATGTTCTCTATGGTCACTCGGCCTTTGGTCGTAACTCCCTTCTTGGCTGCTCGGCTGTCCAGGAACCACTTTAAGACACCGCCGAAGAAGATGCAGGCGGTGGCGCGGAAGGGAAGATACATGCCCACTGCGATGATCATGGGCGAGGGTGATCCGATCAGGATGAGTGCCACGGCCAGCAGCATGCCGGCAATCACCAGAGGCCAGGCCATCTCCCCGCCCACGATGCCCTGGGCCATCATGGCCATCAGGTTGGCCTGTGGAGCGGGCAGGGCGTCGCTGCCTATACGCATGGTGCTGTGGAGGAGCTGCAAGGCGAAGGTCAGTGTCAGGGCCGCGGCCGCCACTCCGATGAGCCCTCCGACCTGCATGCGCCAGGGAGTGCCGCCCAGGATATGCCCGACCTTCCAGTCCTGGATCATATCCCCGGCTACGCCGGCCACGCAGCAGACCACGGCCGCCACCCCCAGCACGGCGGCGATGCCTTCCGTGCCTTTCTGTCCCATGAGGACCATCATGAGCGCGGCGATGAGCAGTGTGGTCAGTGTCAGGCCGGATATGGGATTGGAGGAGGAGCCGATGATCCCCACCAGATAGCCGGCCACGGCCGCGAACAGGAGGCCCATGGTGATCATGACGATCGCCGACACCAGCGAGGACCCGATGCTGTGCGTGAAGAGGTTGTAGAGGAAGACCATGGGGATGATGAGGGCCACGATGGCGAACATGACCATCGGGAAGGGGAGGTCCTTGTCGGTGCGGGGGATCTCAGAGGCGCTGTCCGAACGGGACGCCTTCACATCCTTAATCGATCGCCCGATGCCGACGGCCAAGCCTTTCCGCATCTTGAACAGCGTGTAGAAGGCACCCACCAGCATGGCACCCACCGCGATAGGCTTGATCTGGGCGTTGTACGCGGAAATGGCCAAGTCGGTCCAGTTGCCGCCGAACTCCGTTACGATCCGGGTCAAGTCACCGCTGATGAAGAGCATGACGGGCATCAGGAACATCCATCCCAGCACCCCGCCGGAAAAGGTCAGGGCCGCCAGTTTGGGGCCGATGATGTATCCCACCCCGGTCATGGCCGCGTTGGCCGCCGGGGATTCGAGGAAGATGCGGCCCTTGATCTGGGCTGCCTCGGGGGTCTTGAACCTGAGGACATTTTCGCCGTCGAGATAGCTTATCCGAGAAAGGCCGGGCAGCTCGAAGACCTTGCGCACGTAGGGCACGATCATTTGTATCCCGTTCGCGCTGGTGAAGAACTCGACGAACCCGCCCAGTCCCATGGCCCAGAACATGTAGGAAGCCTGGGAGCCGGCCATCTGTCCGGTCTTTACCATCTCGGCGCAGGCCACACTCTCGGGGAAGGGAAGCTCGGTGTCCTGAACCAGCGTGCGGCGGACCAGGATGATGAGGAACACTCCCAGGATCCCGCCGACCAGCATCAACATGGATGACTTGAAGAGGTCGAACTTCTCCCATATCGCCGGCCTCGTCAGGAGGAATGCGGGGATGGTGAAGACCGCACCCGCAGCCAGCGCCTCACCCACGGCACCCGTAGTACGGGCCAGGTTTTCCTCCAGGATCGTGCCTTTCAGGGGGCGAAGCACGGCCATGGCGATGACCGCGGCCGGGAACGTGGCCGCCACGGTCATCCCGACCAGCAGCCCCAGGTAGGCGTTGGCGGCACCCAGGACGATCGCCATGAGGATGCCTAAGAATATCGCCTTGAACGAGAGTTCTTTCATATCCTGATCATGCGGGATAAAGGACTTGAATTGCTCGCTCATGGTGCTCTCCTCCTCATATGAAAATTGGATTTGGTATATTTATATATGCCCCCTCTGATAAAAGTCAAGCATAATTCAGTTTTCTGTCACGACTAAAGCATGGCCCATGGAAATATTTTCTCTTCCCGGGAATGTTTCTTAACCTGGATATTTCACGAGTCAAGTTACCCCGGCTCGCTGGGAGAGGAAAGTTATTTGTGTGCTAATCAAAAAATCTCATGTAACTCCTTGATATTAAATGTATTAAGTGAAATGTCGACATATTTTATGAATTACACTGGTCAAGAAAACTTGTGTTTTATTTGCCAGAAGCGGGTATTTGTGCTAAATAAATCGTGTATATTGTGCAAGATAGAGTAGGATTGGAATGAATTTGATCGATTGGATTAAAGGCAAGCTCTTCTGTGACCTCGCCATCGACCTGGGCACGGCCAATACGCTGGTCTTTCTGCGGGGAAAGGGGATCATCGTCCAGGAACCCTCCATCGTCGTCGTGAACAAGCAGTCGGGTAAAGTAGAAGCCGTGGGTAAGAGCGCCAAGGAGATGCTGGGCAAGACTCCTTCCAGCGTCGTGGCCATAAAGCCTATGCGGGACGGGGTCATCGCGGATTTCGAGATCGCGGAAAAGATGCTGGATTATTTCATCAAGAAGGCCACCAACAACCGGGGGTTTTTCCTGCGTCCGCGGATCGTCATCGGCATACCCACCGGGATCACTCAGGTGGAGCGGCGTGCCGTCAAAGACATCGCCCTGCGGGCCAAAGCCTCGGAGGTCTATCTGGTCGAGCAGCCGATGTCCGCCTCGGTGGGGGCGGATCTCCCGATCGCAGAGCCCATGGGGAACATGATCGTGGACATCGGGGGCGGGACCACGGATATTGCGGTGATCTCGCTGACCGGGATCGTCTTCAATCACTTCATCCGGATCGCTGGTAACGAGATGGATGACTCCATCATCCAGTACATCAAGAAGAAGTACAACCTCCTGATCGGGGAGAAAACAGCGGAACAGGTCAAGATGCAGATCGGTTCGGCCTATCCTTTGGACGAACCCATGACCATGGAGATAAAGGGGAGGGACCTGCGCGAGGGCATCCCCAAGACCATCGTGGTAGATGACCAGGAGATCAGGGAGGCCCTAACCGATGTGGTGGATGCGATCGTGGAAGCGGTCATGGTGGCGCTGGAAAAGACGCCGCCCGAGCTGTCCGCCGATATCATCGACCGAGGCATCATCCTCACTGGGGGCGGTTCGCTGCTCAAAAACATCGACAAACGCATCCGTGAGGAGACCCAACTGCCGGTCTTCATCACAGAGGACCCATTGACCACCGTGGCCCTGGGTGCCGGAAAGATGCTCGATGATCTGGAGCTGTTGAAGAAGATATCCTTGATCTGATAATCAGAACAGTATATGCCGTCTTTTCTTAGCAAGAGAAAAAATCTCGTCGTGCTCATATCCCTGATCTTTTTCCAGATGATCCTGATCTCCATCCAGGTCCCGCTGGAGGAGGACGAGACTCTGCTGGAAAAGCTGGTGTATTCCACGTTCGCCCCGATCCAGCACGGGGTCAGTTCGTTCTTCAGGGGGATCGGCAGCCTCTGGAACAACTACTTTGCGCTGTGGGATGCCCAGAAGCGGAACCGGAGGTTGGGCGAGGAAAACTTTTCGCTCCTCCAGGAAAACATCATATTGAAGCAGTACCTCAGGCGCTATCAGAACGAGGCGTTCCTCCAGCAGCTCTACGGCCGATTGTCCGAACGTGTGATCGGGGCCCAGGTCATCGGCATGGACTCTGCCAGCCCCTACAAATCGGTCGTGATCAACAGGGGCACCCTGGACGGCCTGGACAAGAACATGGTCGTTCTGGATGCGTCCGGAAACCTGGTGGGGCGGGTGTTCCAGGTCACCCTCAAGGAGGCGACCGTGCAGCTGATCACCGACGACAAAAGCGGCGTGAGTGTCACGACCGCCGAAGGGAGGGGGCTGGCCATCCTGAAGGGCAGGGCGGAACTTCTGTGTGAACTGCGTTACAGCCTGACCACGGATGAGGATCCGAAGCAGGGGGATACGCTCATCACAACCGGATTTGATTACATCTATCCGCCGGGGATAGAAGTGGGTGTTGTGCTCTCGGTCCAAGACAGACCGGAGCTGTTCAAGGTGGTGCGCGTACAGCCGTTTTTCAGACTGAGTCGGCTGGACCGGCTGGCTGTGATCGGAGTGGACTGGCATGAGTTCGATTGACAAGTTACCCGCAGGGAGCCGTCCTTGAGAGATACCGCGTACACGGCGGCGGGCATGGTAGCCGCCTTCATCCTGTCGTCACTCATGGGCAGTGTTTCACCCACACTGATCCTGTCCTTCAATCTCCTGAGTGTGGTCGTCCTGTACGCCGCTGTCCGTAAAGGCGAGATCTACGGTGCGGTCACGGGCATGCTCTGCGGCCTCCTGCAGGATTCATTTTCCATCGGTGTTTTCGGCGTGGCCGGCATTGCCAAGACCCTGGCCGGCTATACGGCTGGCTCGGTGGCCAAGAAGATCAACCTGGCCCCCTTCTCCCAGAGATATTCCTTCTTTGCCCTGGTCCTTATCCTGGAGCTGGCCGTGTGGGCCTTCCTGTATGCCGCCATATTCTCTCGCCGTATCTACACGGCCGGCGGCCTGATCTTTCTTCAGCCCTTCCTGACAGCCCTGGTTGCCGTCGTGATCTTCCCCCTGGTGAGGCGTGTGAGCCATTTTCTGGAGATGCGTAAGAAAACATGAGAAACGGGATCTACGAGGACATATCGCCCATCCTGCGCCGGGCCCGGGTGTCCTTCCTGGTGGTGGGTGCGGCCTTCCTGCTGTTGGTCCTGTACCTATGGAAGATGCAGATACTGGACTACAAAAAGTATTGGGAAATGTCCGAAGCCAATCGTATCCGGGAGGTCATCCTGCCCGCTCAACGTGGGCTCATCAAGGACCGCAAGGGGAATGTCCTGGCCACCAACATCGCGGCCTTCCAGGCTGCGGTTGTCAGGGAAGATGCGATAGACCTGGAGGATTCTTACAGCCGCATCGCAGGCCTTCTGGAGATGGATGCGGAAGTCATCCGGGAACGCGTGGAAAAATACCGGTCCTTCCCGGTATTTTATCCCATCGTCATCAAGGACGACCTGGATGACGAGGAGGTTGCCAGAATCGAAAGCCGGCGGCGCGAGTTCCCAGAGCTGATCGTACAGGCCGAGCCCAAGAGATTCTATCTCAACGCGACCTTCGCCGCCCATGTCCTGGGCTACTTGCAAGAGATCTCGCCCGAGGAGATCCGGCAGGGGACTTACAGTGGCCGGGGATTGGCCGACCTGGTCGGACGGACCGGGATCGAACGAGAGTACGAGTCCGAGCTGGCGGGCGCCAGCGGAAGTGATCTCAAGATTGTGGACAGCACCGGCCGCTACAAGGACACGGTCCTGAGCGAGGACCCGGTGGACGGCCTCGACATACAGCTGACGCTGGATTCGCGGCTGCAGGCCAAGGCGGAGGAGCTCCTGAAGGGCAGAGAGGGTGCCGTGGTCGTCATGGATACCCGCAACGGGCGGCTGCTGGCCCTGGCCTCCTTCCCCACCTTTGACCCGAATAAGTTCATCAATCGCTTCACTCCCGAGGAGTGGATGGACCTGATCAACAACCCGAACCATCCGCTGGAGAACCGTGCCCTGCGCGGCCTCTACGCCCCTGGTTCCATTTTCAAGCTGGTCATGGCGCTGGCGGCCCTGGAGACGAACCTCATCACCGAACGGACGTCGTACTATTGTTCCGGTTCCATTCTTATCTACAATCACCCCTTCAACTGCTGGTTCGCCGGAGGGCATGGCCAGATGGACCTCACCAACGCCATCCGGAACTCCTGCAACATCTACTTCTACCAGCTGGGGAAGCGGCTGGGCATCGAAACCATCGCCGAGTACGCCCGGAAGCTGGGCCTAGGACAGCGCACTGGCGTCGACCTGAAGGGAGAGTATGCCGGCCTGGTCCCGGATCCGGACTGGAAGAGACGTGTCCGGAACGCCCCCTGGTATCTCGGGGAGACCATATCCGTGGCCATCGGCCAGGGGCCCCTGCTGGTGACGCCCCTGCAGATCGCCACCATGACCGCGACCCTGGCCAACCGGGGGCAACGCGTCCAGCCTCACCTCCGTCTAGCGGAGGGCGAGAGACCGATCATTCAGAGCCTCGCCGGCATTGGCGTGAGCAGCGAAAACATCGAGAAGGTGATCCGCGGCATGTGGATGGCAGTCAATCGGCAAGGGACCGCCCGGGCCGCCCGTGTCGAGGGTTTTGAGGTCTGCGGGAAGACCGGTTCCACGCAGGTGGTCAGCCGTAAGACAGCCGAGAGGCTGGGCGAATCCCGCAGGGAGACCAAGACTCACTCCTGGTTCACGGGTTTTGCACCCCGGACAGATTCCCGTGTGGCCGTGACCGTGATCGTGGAGCACGGCGGGATGGGCGGGTCCACCGCTGCTCCTGTGGCCCGGGAGCTTTTCCGCCTCTACCAGGAACTGCTGAACCATGATTGACCGCTCTCTCCTGAGGCACATCGACTGGCTCCTCATCTTTCTGCTCCTCCTCAACTCGCTCATCGGAGTGGCCTTCATCTACAGCAGTTCGCACTATCTTCCGGGAAATTATCATGTGCGGCAGCTGTTCTGGATCGGGGTGAGCTTCATCGCCCTGTTCCTCTTCCTCTCGATCGATTACCACCACCTGCTGGCTCTCTCTCCCTATTTCTATGGAGTGTGTCTGATCCTTTTGGTGGGTGTGCTGGTTTTCGGAAGCATCGTCTCCGGAGCCAAGAGCTGGTTTCGCCTCCCATTCTTCCAGTTCCAACCCTCTGAGATCTGCAAGATCGCCGTCATCCTGGCCCTGGCAAGCTTCTTTTCCAAGTTCAGGCGCTTCACCTTCTCGTTTGTCGAGGGGATGATGAGCGCAGGCATCGTCCTGATCCCGGTCGCCCTGGTGGCGATGCAGCCGGACCTGGGGACGGCCCTGAGCTATGTGCCCATTTTACTGGCCACACTGATCCTGGCCGGAATGAACCGCAGGATGGTCATCCTGTTCCTGGCGGTGAGCATCATCCTTGGAGTAGTGGGCTGGAATTTCCTGCTGAAAGACTATCAAAAACAGCGCATCACGACAATGCTCTACCCAGACCAGGATCCCTTGGGATCAGGGTATCAGATCAAGCAGTCCAAGATCGCCGTGGGCTCGGGCGGCCTGTTCGGCAAGGGGTTCAAAAAGGGGACGCAGAGTCAGCTGCGCTTTTTGCCGGCCAGGCATACGGATTTTGTTTTTTCGGTCATCGGGGAAGAGGCCGGCTTCACCGGCGTTATCCTGGTCCTGGGCGTTTACTTCCTCCTGCTGCTGCGGCTGTTTCAGTCTGTGGAGAGATCGCGCGACCGGGCGGGAGTGTATATCTGCTACCTGGTCGCGTTCCTGATCACGAGCCAGGCATTCATCAACATCCTGATGACGGTAGGGCGCTTCCCGGTGGCGGGAATCCCGCTGCCGCTGCTCAGCTACGGGGGATCTTCGCTCTTGGCCAATTATCTGGCCGTCTCGCTGGTTATAAACGTAAAGATGCGCCGCTTCGTCAACGTTTAACCGGGATTATTTAGGAGCGGATCTCACCACATCGACTTCGTCGTGGCCCAATCGACGTAGTACACTACGCCTCATGCACCATTTCCTCGTCGCTGCAGCAATCTCCGCTCCTAACTAATCCCGGTCTTGGACACATATTCATAGGACCTACCGATCCCATCTTAAATCATAGGGAGATAATAATTCAATATCGACGCTTTTTACCCTTCGGGCGAGCCGATCTCACTACATCGACTTCATCGTGGCCCAATCTCTGTAGTTCACTACAGGTTCACCAACCAACAACTTGTACCTGGGTGAACTTGACTCGTGAATAATCCCGGTGCATGAAGTATTGATAAAAGCTGCAGATCAGAACTCCAAAATCAGAAAATATATGTACCCGATATACAGAAATTCTTAGCCTCCGGGCAGGTCCCGGACGAGGTCGGCCGCGAAACGTTCTATGGCTTCCTCCGATATCCGGGAGATACTGCCTTCGACCCCCGCGACCTTTTTCACGATCTTGCGTTCCAGAAAATTCATGCGGTCAAAGTCGAAGCTTTGGTATGTGTCAGGCATCGGATTGCAGAGGTTGGTCTTGTAAGAGGGGGGACCATCGCCGTATAATACGCGCGGTCGCGGCATGAGTGAGAACTGGCTGGAAAAAATCCTGCAGCAGGTACAGAAACCCGGCCGCTACACGGGCGGGGAGTGGAACGCGATCCGGAAGGATCCAGCTGAAGCCAAGCTGAAGGTCGCCCTGGCCTTTCCCGATCTCTATGAGGTCGGGATGTCTTATCTGGGCCAGAAGATCCTCTACCATGTCCTCAACAGCCGCCCGGAGGTACTGGCGGAGCGGGTCTTTGCGCCCTGGCCGGATTTCGAGCACGCGCTGAGAAGCAGGGGTTACCCGCTGTTCTCGTTGGAAAACCGCATCCCGCTGTCCGAATTCGATATCCTGGGATTTTCCCTCCTGTATGAGCTGAACTACAGCAACATCCTGACCATGCTGTCTCTGGGAGGCATCCCGTTCCGGTCTGCGGAGCGCACCTCGAGACACCCGCTGGTAGCGGCGGGCGGGCCGGCGGCCTTCAACCCGGAGCCTGTCGCCGATGTGTTTGATTTTTTCCTGATCGGTGATGGGGAGGAGGCCTTCCCCGAGATCGTGGACTTCTGCCTGTTGCACAAGCCAGACTGGAGCGACCGAGAGGGGCTACTGGACGGGCTGGCCGGTCTTGAGGGAGTGTATGTACCCTCCCGCTTCAGCGTGTATCTGCCGTCCGGATCGACTCTTAGAGCGGTAAGACAGAGTGACGGTCAGCCCGCGGTCGTGAAAAAACGGGTTTGCCGGCCGTTTAGTGAGGCGCCTTTCCCCGAGGACATCATCGTTCCCAACATCCAGATCATCCATGACCGGGCCGTGGTCGAGGTGGAACGCGGATGCCCCCAGAACTGCCGCTTCTGCCAGGCCCGGCAGATCTACTTTCCCTCCCGCCCCCGGGACCCGAATTTTGTACGGGAACGGATCCTGAGCAGCTTGGCCTCGACTGGATATGAGGCGGTCTCTCTGGCGGGCCTTTCTGTGGGCGACTACGGCCCTCTGGAGGATCTGATCACCCACCTCATGTCTGAGCTGGATGAATCCAGGGTGGCTCTGTCCCTGCCTTCCCTGCGCCCGGGAGGATTGACACCGGAGGTCGCAAAGCAGATCCTCAAGGTCCGCAGGACCGGCTTCACGCTCGTCCCCGAGGCCGGGACCGAGCGGCTGAGGCGTGTGATCAACAAACATCTCGAGGACAGGGACCTGTTTCAGGCTGCGGAGACCGCATTCAAGAACGGCTGGCGGAAGCTGAAGCTCTACTTCATGCTGGGGCTGCCGACCGAGACCGAGGAAGACGTGGACGGCATCGCAGAGCTGGTAGGCGGCCTGGTGCGGCTGGGGCAAAAGCTGTTGGGCAGTCCCCCTCAGATCAACCTCAGTGTGGCCTATTTCATTCCCAAGCCGCACACGCCCTTCCAGTGGGTTGGGATGGCAGAGGAACAGGTCCTTCTCTCCCGATACAGGCGGCTGAAATCCCGGCTACGGCGGTACCGTTCCATCCGGTTCAAGGAACACGGGCTCAAGGGATCGGTCCTGGAGGGCGTGTTCTCACGCGGCGACCGCCGCCTGGGAGAGGTGCTGCAGAAAGCCTGGGAGGCCGGGGTCCGTTTCGATTCCTGGACCGAACATTTCAAATGGCACCTCTGGGAAGAGGCCTTTGACGGACTGGACCTGGATCACAGGACATATCTGGGCTCACTGGAACACGCTTCGGTCCTGCCCTGGGATCACATCCATACAGGTTTGAAAAAGACCCACCTTTTGAAGGAACTGGAGCGGGCCCTGGGTGCGGTCCCGACTCCGCCCTGCGAACCCCGGTTGTGCAGAGAGTGTGGCGGGTGTACCTACGGCTTCCACGAGGAGGATTCGGCTGCGCCCTCGATGCTTCCCCTGAAATCCGGATCCAGGGCCTCCCCTCTGGGCGAGAAGAGCGATACGGTCTGCCGCTACCGTGTCCGGTACAGCAAGAAGGGGATGGCGCGCTTTTTCTCACACAACAACCTTGTCAGCCAGATTCAGAGGAGCTTCCGTCGGGCCGGCATCCCGGTGGAGTTTACTCAGGGATTTCATCCCAAGATGCGAATGAGCTTCGGGCCGGCCTTGGCCCTCGGGATGGAGGGTGAAGAGGAGGTGCTGGAGTTCCGGTCTCAGTACACATTTACCGAGGCGGAGTTTGTTTCCCGGATCAACTCCAGGCTGACCCAGGGCGTCCTGATGTTCTCCCTGGAAAATCTCGGTACGGATGCTCCTTCGCTCTCGGAGGCCCTCACAGCCATGGTCTATTCCCTCGGCCTGCAGGAGGAGGAGGTTTCCGAAGCAGTGGCGGATCTCTGTAAAGCGCCGGCCTGCGGAGGCCTTTCGGAGCGGGAGGTACTGGAACGGAGGATCCGGGAGTTCAGAGCGTCATCCACTCCACCCGGTGAATCAGCTGAAGAATCCGGCCCGGAGGTTGGGATCGAGCTCGATGAAGAACGGATGAGAATCACAATCCCCTTCGGCACCGGCCGGATACCGCGTCCGCAGGACATTGTGGGAAGGCTGCTCGACCTGCCTTTCCCGGCCTTCCATCTCAGCCGGGAACGCATGGTCTTGCGTCCTGAATCGGACGGCCCCGCATAAATTCCTTGACGATACCAGGCAGGATCTCCAGGAGCGCGCACACGTCGACCTGCCTGCTTTCCCGGCCCAAAGAAAACCTCACCGCCCCATCCATAGCCAGGGCGTCGCATCTCATAGCCTCCAGGACATGCGACCCCTGCAAAGACCCGGAGCTGCAAGCCGATCCGCTGGATGCTGCAAACCCCTCCGCATCTAGGAGCAGGAGCAATGCCTCGTTGTAGACGCCCCGGAATGAGATGTTGACGGTATTCGGCAACCTCTTTCTTGCGTGGCCGT
>SDBS01000108.1_pt1 | contig 63956 bp, 93 predicted proteins | sample 2277091 | NCBI WGS metagenome assembly SDBS01 (sample SAMN10404972, study PRJNA504765) | marine sediment metagenome | isolation source: marine sediment core GS10_PC15, 163 cmbsf | place: Arctic Ocean: Southern Knipovich Ridge | collected 2010
AATGATTGTAACGATTGTAACGATTGTGATGATTGTAACGATTGTAACGATTGTCTGATCGTTACAATCGTTACAACCCATAAAATCAAACTTCAAATTCCACGCCCACGCACTACCGTAGCATCATGACTCTACACCGTTAAAATGAAAATCAAAATCTATGATTTTGAAATCAGGACTCAAAACTCAAGACTCAAGAGTCTCAATAATGAACAAGTGTAGTCAATATGACTACACTACTTTATCCTACTTTTGGCTAAAACTGCAACAACTATCAAATTCATGGCGTCCAATAGTATTGGGTCTTACTTTTGGCCAAAACTACGACAACTCGCCAGAGCCATTTTGAGAGCCACTAGCACCGAAACCAGTCCAAACACCAATACCCGAAAGTAACGCAACAGCGACCCCTTCACTGGACAGGAAACGGGTACTCCCACGGTCAGCCCGTCGAACAGGCAGCCAACGTCCGCAACCTTACAGAAAAACCGCCTTTTCCTATAGCTATATAGACTCTTCTTTCTTTCTTTCTTTCTTTCTTTCCGTTATCTCAATAGAGAGTAGTAAGTATGTGAAAGAGGTAAGTCGTTACCCTGCAAGTACTTAGATCATAGTCCATATCTTTACCGTTTTACTATTGTTACCCTTTGAACACGTGTTAAAAAGAAAATCGTCACATCTACGGTAATCATGAAGCATTACCAGAGATATGACGATTTTTAATTGAAACAATGGACAAAGGCCCAGTTTCACTAAGGCCCTCTTTTAAGACATACCCCTCTAGGGTGAGATCAATTTGACTACACTACTTCTTTCAGCGTCAAGATACCACCCATTAGGGTGTATCATTATGATACACTTTAGTTATCACAGAATTAGCCAGAAGTGCGCCCAGATCATACCTCTTCGTATGTAGCTTCAAAGACGTCTGGCTTACATAGACTAAGACTCTCAGTACCTTTGATAATCCAATTGATTCTAATGACACCTTCTGGCGTCAGAAAATCAGGATCTGGCCAAATACCATTCTTTTTGCTTCCACATATTTTCTAACCACTGTGGCCAATTGGTCCATCAACGTATTGCGGTCATTTGAAACGCTTCAATAACGATTGATTTCCTTCTGTACATTAGCTCATCCTTTTAATAAGTTCAATGGCAGCGTCAAGCGTAGTAACTCTGAAGCCTCCGGAACAAATATCAATGAAACAATGATCATGAATGTTACCATGTTTTTCCATTACAATAACAATCGGAATACGTCTTTGATAAGCCCAAGCAATCTCAAAGCAAGAACCAATAGACACAATCTTAGCGCCGGTGAAATTAACTAGAAGTACATCGCAACGACTAACATCCCAGCAGTCCCGAGTCACGATTCCAGCAGCACTCTCCAAAGGAGACTTTCCATTAGTATTACCGAGGACTCCGTCGACCTCCAAGAAAGCTTTACCCCGAAGCGGATCAATAGGATCAATATCAAAATCGTAAAGCTTAGCAGCAACATTATTCCGCCACTTAGTAGCGTGTTCGTAAGTTTCTCCGGTCATCGGACCACAAAGATATACTTTCATAGTGTCTCCTTAGTTAAAGTGTTATTTGATGTATAGTCACACGTGGGTGTCCGGCATGATAGCATACTATAAGATCTGTATTACCGTACCAATGCCACTTACTCTTGGCCCGGATTTTAACTTCAGCCAGAGTTTTACCAACAACTACACCCAAGAATTCACCATGACCATTACCTGAATCTGTTACAGCCGCCATGACATAAATCATAGTGTCTCCTTAGTGAATCACAGGACGCTCAAGGCAGAAACCGTCAGTACCATCAGGAAACAATTTACTTTCAACAGAACAACCTCGCCACCCACGCACCTTTAACCAATCAAAGTAATTATTCTCTTCGTGAACAATCATACACAATTTCCTCTTCCGTTGACCGATAGCCATATGAACCAAGTCATCAGCAAGAAGACTCCCGAACCCTAGACGCCGGAACGTAGGATGAATACACAGCTTCACGACTTCAAGACTGTTGTTTCCTACCTTGAAACAACTAAAGCCCCTAGGAACACCTTTCAAGGTATAGACTCTAAAGATATAACCGGCCAGATTATTCCAACCTTTTTCGGTCCACGGCCAATAATAGCTTTTAATATCAATATCATAAAGCCACGGCCGTAGGCTAACATTGTAGTTTTCAATCACCTTGACAACCTCGGCATGTTTTGTAATCTCCAAAGGTATAATCCGAATTACACAAACGACCACAAACATTGCAGCGGTACCATAGACGCTTATTAAAAAGTCTTTTGACACGCCACGGCAATTCTTGCCATGGTCTCCAAAGAGTCTTGGCAGCAATGATTATAGAATCATAGGCTGGCCGCAACACCATCCACTTCAGAATTTCCCAAAATACTTTCATGAACAGACTCCTTGTTTGTGTTGTAGTTTTTAATCACGGCACGCTTTTCCTATTTGAAATGCAGCTTCCAAGTGCGCATGTATATGTCGGGCATAAGTTTGACAAGAATCAGCAGATCCCACACTAATACCACAGGCATTTTCACAAAGCACATCAAGCACTTCACTATAAGACTCTCCATTTTTCAACATCTGTACCCACATAGCATACCATTCTGGATTGACATTCCGAGGTCGAAAATATCCAATTAGCTTTTTCTTTTTCTTCATGAGCAAATTCTTTGAAAAGCAGAATCACTGTAATTCACTTGATCCAACAGTGAACATCGAGCCTGACTTTCATCTTCAAGCATACCCCTAAAAATCCACCCAGAATTAACAGTCTCCCACAATTGCTCAATCAAAGCCAGTAGCTCGAACTGATAGTCAGCGCCAATCCGAAGACGATGAGTAGCAAACCGCAAACGATCCTTAGGTCCGCAGATTTGATCAATACCAGTGATCATTGACGCTGAACCAAAAGGCTCGCCTAGTAACCAGGAATAAATCGCCAATTGATCAGCCCACGATTTGTCTCCGTCTTCAAGACCCATGGCAACGTTAATGAACATTCCATGAACCTTCATCAAACAACAGTCCTTGTGCATCTTAATATCTTTGCCAAACTCTCGAAGTTTGACGTAACCTTTCATCGGGCTTTTCAGCGATTTAGCACAGTAACCATTGACTTTCCAATCAAGGATCACGCGTGCGCCTTCATTATTTGTAAAGAAAATATCTGGTTTTCCAAGCAACGGTATCTCGCCGATACTTGTAGTCACGGTATCTTGGATTGTAAACTCAAAACGGGGGTCGCCAATAGCTCCCGTTAATTCGAGCATCATATCAGCCATACAACCAATGTTTTTGTAAGCATTAAAGACATACTCACCGTTCTCCCAGGCCCAGTCTCGATTGTGCTCTTGAACTTGTTCTTCAAAGATGGCTTCGCGGCCATAACGCGGATCAGCGCCTTTGCCGAAGAGACTTTCATGCAGATAACTTTTGCAGAAAGCATCAAATGCAGAACCAATGGACATTGGTTGCGTCTGAGGTTCCCGTGGCAATCGGTTCTCTGAAAGATAACGCTGATAAAATAACTCTTCGTCTTTTTGCCATAATGATATGCTAGTAGGACTAAGATATTCAGGAATTCTCATGATTTCTCCTTGTGGTCATGTGGTACTCAAGGTCGTTGACTTCAAACTGAACTTTAAGCATTTTGTACTGTATAACAAGAATACGTAGCAAAGTTTCTCCGGCTAATTCACCGTGAAGCTCAATAGACTTATTAACATATATTCATAGCAGCAAAAAGGACAGGTTGCTCTTTTGCATAGTCATCCAAACATCTCCTCCATTTCGTCAGCTTCACATTGACTTTCTAGGAACCGAATAATCAAGAGCCCAACAAGCGCCACTTCCTCAGATTGTGCAGTCAAATACTCAAGCAGTACCGGTTGAGTTTCCCGCAATCTAGTGATTGCATTTTCAATCCAATGGGGATCAGCTTTAGGACCATCAATCTCTTCGATGATTGGCCCAATAATATCAAGATGTACAGTCGGCAGCTTCATAACATCTCCTTAAATTCAAATTTTATGATTTCACAATCATTTCGTATAGGCAAATCCCTAAGGATTAAGCGGGCTATTTTGAGACCATTATCACCCCACCACATATTAGCGTCTGATTGCCTACACCACAGATAAGGCCAACTAGACAAGTATTGAAGACCGCCTGTCTTAAGTTTGCGGACCATGTAAATATTCATTCAACGACCCTGTATTCAATGTGTCCAAGTAACACCCCACCTAACACAATATCAAATGATTTCGATATTATTGGACGCGCATGTTGAAGAATAATTCTTAACTTAATAAGTCCACCACCACGAGCATTGCTGTGTCTTCGAGCCTCTTTTATATCGGCAAGAAGAAGATTAGAAAGTGTGTCCCGTTGAAGTGGCTTTTGAAAATCAAACACTTTGGTCCAAACTTCATCGGTACCTTCACTTGTGAGTGTGATTCTTATAACTGGCTTTATCTCAACAAGTTTGAATTTAACGATATCATAGGTGACATTTAGCGGCTTACGATAACATTTAGCGGCTTCCAGAGAAGCCCACATCATTGCTTCGTCTATAGGACCGGGAGAGTATGAGTATGTGAAATATTCATAACCACACCGAGCCAAAAATACAGTTTTCATAATTACTCCTTCAGTAATACCAATAGAACCTTGACTTCTAGTTCCAGGAACTTCAACTCGTAAGGATCAGTGCAAGCGTGGATTTTACAATCAATCAACTGTAGTTGTTCTAATAGTGTCATAGTACACAATCTTCAATGAGGTCGAAGGCCACAATTTCTAAAAGTTCTTGTACTTGACCTATTTCCTTATGAATTCTTTCGATGTCTGTCCATTGAGTACCATCTATTTGAGGCACCCAACTGTTGCCCTCAAAACAATAAAGATAAAGACTAGTTCCGATTTGACGGACCATGTAGACTCTCATACTAACTTCTTCAGATTCCGTTTGACGCCCACCAGGATACGTAATATCCTTTGCAGAACCTACTATGTTACCTAAGATTCCTTGTAGGTATTCATCCCGTGCCATTTTCAATCTCCTTAAGATCAAATTCAATAACTTCTATTTGAGCACTGTCTATCCAGCTTTGCTTAAGGTTTTTACACTTGTAGTAGGCCTCAAACTTGTCAGTCCATATTCTTCCGTATTCTTGTGCGTCCCAAAAACGAATACCCTCTGTGCCTGTAAAATAGTAACCTTTAATGTCACGAATCATGTAGACTTTCATTTTTGCTCCTTAAAGAATTATTGCCTTCTTCTTAATATAGACCCAAGAACCTTTGATCCATATTTTATCACCCCGACGCACAGGAACCCACATCACTTCTCCTTACAATTATCTTGACTGTATTTCGTTTACACACTATACAAGTATAGACTTCCTTTTCTTCATACCATGTTTTTGCCCGAATTTGCATTCGACCTGCAAACTTAGCACTAAAACCACAATAAATACATTTCATCACTTTCTCCAATAACGAGCTTCCTTGGGAATACCGTCATCACTGAGTTCACGATACTTAAAGCTAATAACATCGCCAACACGAAAGTGTCTGCCTTGGAAAGTGACTCCCATTTGTTCACCTGGATGTTCCCAGGCCACAGTAGCCATAACAGGATGGTCCCACAGTCGTTCTTCGTCAGTCAAACCACTAAGCTCTAATCTTTTGCCATTGTAATCTAGTACAAGTGCACCTATTAACCCACGAAGCTTAGAGCCGCGGTCTGTTGCACGACCACTAGTGAACCCAACGACCGTTCCTTCAGCATCATTATTCGGTTTCACCTTTAACAGGTTGTGACTTCTTTGAGTCACCCACCGAGAAGCTGGGTTCCTGAGCATAAGACCTTCACCACCAAGCTTAACAATGTCGTCAAGCGTCTTATTAACACAGTCAATTGCGTCAGAATACTTTAGCGGTAACCGCATTTGAACCATGGGACAAGCAACAATACTTTTAGCACACAGTGCTTCAACAAAGAGTTTCGTATGTTCAAATGTCCAATCAGGTTTGACGTTAGACTCAGGAATCCAGTAACCATTATTCTCGACAAAGAAGCTATACTCTGAGCGGATTTTAATCTCGCGCCCTGCTCTGAAAGTAGGCCAAGGCGGAGAGTCAAAAACCATGAACTTAACTTTTTTCCAAGCGGGACTAGGACTATGTTCTGCAACAATTTTCCTTAGAGTTTGAAAAGCGCCACGAGCAATGAACAATTCCCCGTCCAGCGGACATTTTGGCAATTGATCGAGCCAATTATTGGGAGCATAAATCACCTTACCTGAACGGGACCATAGACCTGTTGCAATTTGTAGCTCAAGGAGCCTATCATCTTTGACTGTATTGGCCCAAGGAACACTGTTGGTTGGAAACCCACGGCTCACGCCGCCGTCCCAGAAGCAACGGCTACCATCTAGTTTCTCACTAAGAAACCATCCGCCGACATTATGTTTGCCAGGCTTGAAAACGTGAGCCAACATTAGATAGTCTTGTTTCATAATACCTCCCAAAAGTAACAAAGGGTACCGATAATACAGTATATTATGAGATAATACAGTATTATCCACAAACATCCTTCAATTGTATCTTTCATAATATTTCCAATAAAAGAAGAATCGACACTAATATACATAACGAGCTTTGTAAAAGAACAAACCAACAGGGAAAAGAAACGCGAATTTTCAGAATCTCAATCAGTAGTTCCATGATTATTCTCCTGCGTATGCGAATTTACCAAAGTACTTTTCAGCAGCGTTACAATAAGCAATGTGTGCCTGCTTTGGTGTGTCATAATAACCTAAGTGTGTTTGCTTTTTGTTAAATTGGATCATAGCACGCCATCTTGTTTTTGCACGAGAAACCCCTTTGAACCCAGAAGTATTATTGGTGGCACGCCGTCTAGTACCTGCACTTTGAGTTATAGTTGCAACTCTTAGATTGCTTCTTTGATTGTTCAATTTGTTTCTGTCTCTGTGATTGATATTATTTGAACAATCAAGCCATGCTTTTCTGGCTATAATTACATGGAGGAAATCCTGAAAAAACAATCCTCTGCTATTACATGTAATATGCCCGGCTTTATTACGGTGCCAACATAAATCAGAAACGAAATCGTGGTCTTCGTCATTAACAGTAAAAGCAATACCTTTGTTAGTGTGTAGTGTTTTAGCCATGGACTCTCATTCCTTGTTCCATAATGTTACTCTCTGTTCCACCTTACGGCTGATATCTTGAATCATTCCGTCTTGAATAGTAAATTCCACTGAAGCCTTACCATAAAATCCTCGTGTTAATACCTTTTCTAGTAAGCTAGCTAACGTGGAATCAATCTGGAGCATCTTTGCACTATTCGTAGCTCGTCGTAGATTATCCATGGACTCTAATATCCCCGTGTTCTTTCAAATAGTTGTCAATGTCAGAAGCACGTAACGTACTTTTGACGTCCCAACTCACGTAACCAAGAGTGAAAAGCTCAGGAATCGTGGAACAAGCAAACCTAAAATCAGCTTCTGTGAAGATTACTCCCCACGGCTTTTTTGTTGGTGTCTTGAATCTGATTGGAATATCAATGTTATAATCAATAACGTCGCCAATTTCATGGTCCAAACCGTTTTCGTAACGAAGCGTAAAGTCGCAACGATGAAAGTAGAATGGATCACGATGGCGATACCTTTGAATCAACCAGTGAGACACAGGATGCCTTGAGCCTTTGGCACATTGCGTAGCGATAATATCTAGCGGGTGCCTGACCACGGAAAAGGTGAGCTTATTTTCATTGAACAAACCTTTCTTTTGCAGAGACGGCCATGTCTCATGGTGACTACCAATACTCCTCGAACCAGGAAGCGTTAACAGAGCTTCAGCGGTCGCACGGCTCCCTGTGTAACCTTCAGCAAGATACAACCAGTTTTTGTTAATGACAGCCATGGTGCTTCTCCAGGTAGGGATTAACGTCATAACTCCGAGCTTGCCATCGAAGACTGCTCGGCACATAACCCAAAGTAATTAACTCAGGTATGGTCGCCATGGCAAATTTGACGTCCTCTTTAGTGAAGATGTCTTGCCACTTAACTTTACTTTTAGTCTTGTACCTGATTTCAACATCAATGTTTTCATCGACTATTGATTCAACCTCTGCTTTTAGGTGATCTTCATACCGGATTATAACATTAGGCCGGTGCATGAAGAAAGACTGCCGACTCAAGAACCTATGAGTCAACCAGTAAGGCACACTGTTTTTGTTATTCTTAGCACATTGCGTCGCAATAATATCTAATGGGTGCCGAACCACTGAAAATATCTCAAAAGACATTGGGCAAATGAGTCCAGCGTCACGTAAAGTAGGCCATCGTGCGTGATGGACACCAATCTCTTCGGAACCACCTAGCTTGAGTAAAGCTTCAGCGTAAGCTCGGCTACCCGTGTAACCCTCAGCCAGAAAGAGCCAGTTCTTTTTACGGTTAATTATGGCCATGTTTTTCCTAGAAATTGTTGTCAACAAAAAGAGAGTTTAGATAGTTTTTACCTGCACGACAACCAAACACAAAGCATCCATACATTATGCCGATACAAAATGCAGGTAAAATCAACGAAAGAAATGCTAACCTAATTAGTGTCTTCATGCTTTACCCTTCCCAGCGTCTGGATAATTTCCATAGATGCCAACCAGTCTTTCCGCTTTAAGTTTCACTGGTTTTAGATCACCGATTTTAAGATCCGGCCAGACCCTCAAAATAGTTATTGCATCATTTTCCGTTGCGTTAGCGAGCCATTTCATCATTCACCTTCTGTTTGTAAAATCCACACGTCTGTGATGCAACCCCACGGTAGAAATTGCTGAAGTAAAAGACTTTGTTCTCCATCAAAATCTTCGCCGTAACAAGCAGTAAGAACCAGGCCGTATTCATCAATTAAGTGAACATAACCCACAGACCGGCAGAGAAATTTGAAACATTTAGTCACCCCTTTAGCTTCTTCCCAGGCAGCGTGAACCGCTGGGTCAACCCATATACACTCAATGAGTTGACCAGGTTTTAGGTCATACATTTTACCACCTTTCTAAAGAGCAAGGTAAAATCACTTTTCTTTACGTTCATTCTCCAAGAATTCAAATAGGACTTTCATCATTTCGCTAAAAATGTCATTACAAGTTACCCCGCTGAATGGGTAGTCGTCTTCATTTTGATTGAGGAAGTTTTCAACGTCGTTACTAGAAATTTGCATTTTGCCATCTTTCTAAAGAACAAGCCAAACAAGGTAAAATCACCATACCACCACAACCAGGACAACGTTTGTGTTTTTTGTCAGGATCAATAGCTGTTTGACGAACTACACGTTCACAGCTCGGAACTACAGGTTTTCTAAGTTCACGACAACGATCAACAACAGGATATCCTTGCTTCACTGATGCATTAAGAAACTCACAATCCCTCAGGAGTGACATGATTTTCCTTCCAGTCTACAAAGGGACCTTGACTTTCACGCGGATAATCCAAACCTACATGATAATGAGCACAGACTTCAGGTCCACTAACACTGCTTTTAATTATCAAGATTCTATCTGGCCATAATCCGTGTTCGTTTGAGCCACAACAGTTGTTACCTACAGTTTTTGCTACTAAAAACGTAGCAACTTCGGTGGGTGTGGATTCTGCTGGTATTTGAACAGACCAATCAAAGCCAAATTCAGTGACAAATCCCATGGCTAAATTCATTCGTAATCCTTTACTTCACAAAGAAAACTTTTGCCACTTTGACTCTTACGAACAAGTCTGAGTGATTTTACAAGCACGGTGTCCCCGTCAAGACCGACCTTCTTGATCAAATCTGCCCGAGCACGTGGCATAAGGATACATTTCCAACCGTGATAAGTGTCCATATCAACGTTTTGCAGATACCAACCCAGCTTAGCACCAACGATTTCGGGCACATAAATCCTACCGTAGATAAAAGGCGCAGAGCCATCTACGATCTCTACGGTCAGCTTGGCAAGACTACCATCAACGGTCACTAAAATTGAACCATCAGCCGGCGGATTCTCAGTAATTGCGTTGTACTTTTTTGACCACTCGCGTCCTTTGTCTTCACACATTGTTGAACCTCTCCAATAATCTTTTGCGGATTTTAGTAACAGTTGAACGGCCTATACCTAGATTGTCAGCAACATCAGCGTCAGTGTAGCCTTGTTGCCGCAGAAACACAACATTCCTTTCAAGTTCAGTGTGAGTAATGTATTCTACCGTTTCATAGAGTTCTCCCATGTTAGTCGCTGTGACTTCAATATTATTGTCAGTAATTGGGCAAATAATGATTCCCCCTTCAGCACCCCAAACAGTCTCGCTGGGGTTTCGATCTGTTGACAGGACAGTGATTTTGGTATCATTGTTTTGTGGTACAGGAATCACACAATCCAAGCGTAAAGCTTTTATGCAACTTTGATGAATATAATGGATAATATACCCTGTTATATTATCATGTAAAACGGTACCCCTTTTGAAACGGTCCACGGCTTCTACAATTCCTAGCATTGCAGAACTGACCATTTCATCAGAGTTTCCACCTAGTCTTACATAACGGCCAGCAATTGCACAACCAAGACGCATATGACTTTCAATCAAAAGGTCCCAGTCTCTTGCTTTTAGTGCAACTTTTTTCTCTTCGTCGCTTAATGGTTGGGCTAAGTCTTGTTTGGCAAATGGGTGTTCATAGCTTTGCCCCCTGATTCGTGTTCTCATTACTTACCTCCAATGTCTTTCAAAACGTCTTTCTTCATGATTTCGCTCTTGACGTCTTGACGGTCTATACTTTGGGGTCTACGGGACCGCCTTGGGTGAAATGCCCGTAAAATCGCGATACCCTCACGTGCGGCTTCTTTATCTAGGTTATCCATTTCCATAACGGCCCTCTCTTCTTTAATAAGACATATTCCCGAAGGGTATTTTGAAGGGTATTTTGTTCTTTCAAGGTCAGCCGAGATCTTGAAATAGCACAACCACACGCCAACAAAACAAGTTCAGGACCGTTGTAAAGGTGATGATACCGACACAGTATTTTCTGTGGCCCATGGCCAGGAATCTTATCCCGAATTTTGAAAATGTTTCGTTGTTGGCAAATAACCATAATTCTACCTTTCAATCAGATTGTTGATGCTAATACTTTGTCCAATTGAAATCTCACAATTGTCAAAATCACCCTGTAGCCCACTGCAATTACCAATGACACCAGTTGCAAAACCTTTGAGACCACTGACTTTACCATCAACGACAGTAACCCTGGCGTACCACTTATGTGACTCTGAGCAATACGGTCCTTCTACATTCACATCTCTGTCTCCTTCCAAAAAACTTGTGATTCCCAGACTGTTACCTCTTCACCACGAGCAACAGCTTCCTTGAGGGCTTTCTTCGTTTTGAAATCTGGTGATACGTACATAATCATCATTCCACCTTTGTGATTTTACCATCAGTAAGTGTGACGCTAGCGTACCAGGTGTGCGGCTTTGGGTAATGCGGGCCTTCTACTGCGGAATGTCCGTCTCTCGGCTCATTACCACCAAAGGGTCCGGGCTGAAAAATCGTGACTTCTTTACCAGAGGCGACAGCTTCCTTAAGTTCACGCTTCGTTTTGAAATTTGGTAGCACGTACATAACAATCTCCTAACAGTCGCACGGACACTTTATCGAACGATAAAGTGTGGTAGTTTCATTAACAGCGTCAACTTTTGTGAAATAGATATCAAAGATAGTAAAATGCCACGGCATCTCAGCATATGGTAAACCTTTGACATGTAACTCGCGGCTCTTTGTTCCTGTGATGATTTGTAAAATCACAAAGTCTGGTGGTCGCGTAACAATTGGTCTTACTCTGTAATGAATAATTGGAGACCCAGCAAATCCACATGTTTTTACGTAACGATCCCCAAGGTAATAAATAACATCCGGATGATCTTTGTAATCGCTAATCGTCCCCGGACTTGTGCACTCTAAGCATTTTACTCCGTGTTGCTCGTCAATTTTTGAAATCACTAGTTGTTGCATAATTCTGCCTTTCGGAAAATCAAATCATTGTGAAACTACGTTCATCAGTCTTGGTAGGTTGGGCTAACACCCAACCCACCAGGATGACCCGCATCTTGGCTGGTCAGTTAACAGAGTACGCCTGGCAGGACTCGAACCTGCAACCTGCGGATTAGAAGTCCGCTGCTCTATCCATTGAGCTACAAGCGTTCTATTAGGCTACTACTCTATTATAACAGAAATAAAACAATAGTCAAGAGTTATTTTCTGGGAATGATTTGATTTTTCGAGACGACCCACAATGATTCTAAAAACAAATCACAATCATCAATATTATAAATACGTCCTTGTGGGTCATAAATTGTACCTTTTTCAAAAGCAACGGCGTGCCAATAATTTTGTGCTTTTCCAATCAAGATACCTTGATTATTGTCTATGTAACATTCAAAGCGTTGTTGATTATTGTCGAACTGGCTCCACTTCGTAATGTCATATATGTGTACACCATCTGGTGTTTGTGAAGGTGCAGATTCAATTAACGTCATACTAAAACCAAGTGTCCACCCTACGTCAACTATTTCTTGGATATGAAAACCTTTGAAACAAGCCGGCGGCCTAAGACCGTGATGAATTATTTCATTACCATTATGGCCAACACGCTCAGTAATATCTTCGATTTCACAATCAAAAGCCATAGCTGCAGCAGCAGCCGTACAACTCCACGAGTTTGGTTGCTTAATTAGTTCCATCTTTTATCCTTGCAAGGTGGGTCATATTTGTATCTAGATTTATGTAAGCATCGTACCGATCCCTAGCGTCACAATCAGGATCAATCATGATGAGCATGAAAGGACGCAAGACTCTTTGAGCTTTTTTGTCAAGAGCCCAAAGGTACCACATAAAAATAAGTGTATGATTTGATGGTAATATCATTCATCCTCCTGTAATTGATCTTGTGTAATTTCAATAGCATTATTAGCAGCATCTTTCAGTGTCTTAGGAATACAGGATGCAAAGATAATTACCTCTTTACCTTGGTCTCTGACCCACTTCACCAAAGGAATAAAGTCAGGGTTACTAACACCGAGGACAATAATATCTAATTTGTCAATCAATTTAACAACGTCAATTGTGATACCGCAGTCCCAGTTACACTGTTTGATTTCACGGTCACCAACCTTAATAATCTTCGGGCGCTTGTATTTCGCTTCAAAGCCGCTAGCCTGAAGGCATTTAATAAAACCAGCAGCTTCACTATTGCGTTGCATACCATAAGCAAATGCTCTGAAGATTTTACCATAGTCATTAACTGTAATTATGTATTGTTCAAAATCCAATTTTCTCCCAGAAAATCGGCGTTGAATTCTATAATAAAAATCCGAGACATCAACAAATACTCCGACGTTCTTCATGGCTTATCCTTTATACTCGAGCACAGTTCAAGTAGATCCCAAGTCTTGACTACTTTAATATTTTCAGGTGGTACTGGTTCTAAAATCAGATCAAATCTAATTCTTTCTTTAACACCTCTTTCTGTGATAGAAAAAGTGTCATGTAAAATCACTTTGTCATTAGAGAGTCTTTGTTGTGTGTCTTTTTCATTATACTTAACTTCCAAGAGACAAATATCGTAATTGTTTCGGCCAAGGGACAACCAAACCAAAATAAGATACGTCTGTACGTCTGTGAGTTTCTTACGAAACACGTGTGTTCCTTCTGTGGGAAAATCACCATTGAATGACGCACTGTAGCTTTTGTAATTATCGGCAGTTAATGGCTGTGGTAACAATCCAACAGACAAAATGTTGCCTAAATTTTTCATAAATGTGTAGTGATAACCAATCATGATTTCTTTCGTTTGATACTAATATGCATTGCTTCTTCGCCACAAAAAACTTCAACCTTGTCAAAAGTATACACATAACTATCACCTTTGACTACAAGCGTTCCAGGAATAAGTGTACCATCTTCACGCGTAACTTCGTACTCTATCATTTTGATAAGATTGCCTCACCTTGACTTTCACTGAAGAAGAGGTGAATTTCACGTCTAACAGCTTCATAAGAATCTGAAACATGAACAATGTTATAACGCATTGGATATGTACCAAAGTCCCCACGGATTGTGCCAGGCACAACATAAAGACTATCTGTTTCGCCAACCATATTTCGTACAGTATCAACAACATTTGGACCCTGAAGAACAATACCAATGAGTGGCCCAGAAAGCATAAATTCTTCTAGGTCCACATAAACGGGTCCAAGGATGTGTTGATAGTGTAGTTGACACCATGTATAATCTTGTTGCTTCATTTCAATTGCTATAATTTTTAGCTGCTTGTCTTCGAAGCGACTAATGATTCTGCCAATCAAACCGCGGCTTATAGCGTCGGGTTTGATGATTACAAAGGTCTTACTTACCATAGCTGTAGCCTCCTAGATAGATCCAAAGATTACTTTTACCAAATAATCTTTTATAGTTCTCTTCGTTCGCGGCCGTCAGAATATAGATCGGACACTTACAAGCAATCATCTTCGGAAAGAATTCAAGTTGTGCTGGGGTGAATTTGTAAGACGCAGGATTCTTAACTTCAATCCATTTTTCTCCATACTTTGGATGCCCAGCCCAAAGATCCGGGAACCCATAAATGTACATCGACGCCGCCATGATCCGAACAATCCAACCGCGATCCTCTAAGTATTTAATAATGGCTTGTTGGATTTTATACTCAGGGCCCTTAATAGATTTGATGCGTTTTATTCGAGAATGCCGCACTTGGTTCTGTACCTTTATACGTCTTTGGGCGTCAACAAGTTCGGTGTTGGTTTTCCCGGCCAGGCGGGTTGGTAATTTGAGTCCGTGGCTGTGCTTCTTCAGGAATTTGTCCCGGGCTTTCACTGCTTCTTTCAGAATCAGGAATGTTCCCAGATACACTGAGCGGCGGAACACGGTCACCTGTACCTTGTACTTCCCCGTCTTTGTCTGGCTTATCCACTTCATTATTATCTTTCTCTACAATAACAACATCTTGTTTGTATGGCATTTTGACATCAGAACCCTGAAAACTGTCTTCATTGTCATCCTTGCTTACAGATCCAGGGGTGTACCCGAGGCCATGACGGCGTACAAAATCCTTATCGGGTGACGGAGTCTTTTCTACAGTAACTTCCTGAGTCTTTACTTTCGCTAATGCAATCAATCCCAGAGCACTGTCAAAATACTTTACTCTTTGATCTCTTGTTAAAGCCGTGAGTGAAAGAGTCAAAAATTCAGTTGCTCTGCGAATGTAATAATTGATATTACCTACGTCTGCAATAACTTTCATCGGTCCTAGCTTGCCAGGAGTAAAAGCCGCCGTGCTAAGAGCTTTAGTTATTTGTCTTTTGTTCATTGTTCTTCTTTCTTTTACCAAGGAGTCGAGGTCTCTTAGAACGCCACTTTTTCAATAGTTCTTTAGACGCATTTTCCAGAATGATTTGTTCTCTCAGACCTTCTATTTCAAGGAGTTTGTAACGTTCCCAAGTTTCAGGTGGTACTAAAGCATAAGCCTTAACCACGTTTTCATATTCAAAAGACATAGACAAATCATGTAGCCAATCAAATGCTGTCACTGCTGATTTTGAGTGTGGTTTCGAGATTGACAGGTCCACTTGACATTTTTTTATGCCTGCGAGCACCAGATAATGTTTCATTTTGGCTAAGAGGTCTGTTAGCGTTTCCATCTAAGATTCCTTTTTCTGTGAGAGCTTTGATCAATTCTGCGCGGGTTTTTCGACTATAATATGGAATATGGTGTTTCGATGCTAACATCCTTAAGTCTTTATGATTATACAATTCAAGCCCAAGATCAAGTTGTTTCAACATCCAAATCTTCAAAGCAACATACTGTCCCTCTTGGATCAAACGTGTTACTTTTAGTTTTTCCGCACTACTAATCTCATCCCAAATATAGGTAAATTCATCTGACTGTACTAAACGGTCCAAACGTCTTAACGTTAGTACTTTCTCTCGGTGTTTGATTTGAATGTCTATTTTCCCGCCCATGAAGTTAATCCTTTCTTCCAGTCCATTTTTATTAGTGGAACAATAGAGCGAAATGATTCAACAGTCTTATTTACTGCCTCTCCGATTTTATCTACAAGTTCAGGGACGCAAGGTGCAAGCACTTCATCATGTACATTTAGAGGTAAAACTTGCCAAAGATGTACACCACTGGGTTGTAGATCCCAGACTGTTCTTTGAACTTCTTTAGTGATAGTAGCACCAGTACTCTGAATCTCATGGTTAGCAGCTGCCCTAAGATTACTACCTTGAATAGCAAAAGCCGCTGCGTACAAAGCACTCTGGACGGCACCGGAGGCTGTCTGAATACGTTCACGTCTTTGAACTTTGATTCTGACATTCTTCCAACTTTGAGGTGGATTCTGCGCCATGTCATAAAGAGCTTTACAAATCTTGTTTTCAAGCGTAAAATAACGCTTGAAGCCAAGAAGTGATTCAATATAGTCTTTTGGCTCGTTCCAAATAACTTGGGTTCCACGTCCCGCGGGTTGTTGCATTGAACAGAACATCTTCTTAATGCGTTTTCTGGCTTTTGCGATGCCGGGGTATTCCTTACCCCAGTCAACAAAAGCTTTTTCTGCTAATTCCTCACTAATTCCGATTCGTGTTTGTAAAGTATATGCAGTACCACCGTAGTTCATACCGTAGACGCCGCGTTTCCCTTTGTCATACAAATCGTTATCAGTTTTCTTTGATGCCATGACTGCATCATAGGTTGTATCAAACATAACTTGAGCAAACAAGGCGTGAATTTTCTTTCCTGATAGAAGATCAGCACGTAACTTAGGATCTTTATAGACTGCTTCACTAATAATAATCTCAAAAGAATCAAAATCACCACCAACGAGTATAAAATCAGGATCGGCCAAAGGGAAACATCCTCGGACTTCATTTGTTTTCTTAATACCTTGTGGATTCAAACCATCAGCACCAGACATTCGCGTACTCAGAGCACCGATGACTTTGAAGGACGCATGGAATCGACCCGCAAGAATCAATTTGTTAAGAACTTCGATTTCTTTAACAGCTGCTCTAGCGTCAAGAACTTCTTGGGCTCGGGTGGCTGCAGGGTGTAGCTTAATAACAACTGTTTTTGGATCAGAATCTAATGTATCTAATTTATCTGGGACAGCGTCTTGCCACTCGGCAATTGATTCTAAAATCACTTTACCGGTACCATCATTCAACACTTTGGATTCAAGCGCTGACATGACCATCTTTAGGTAACCTTTGACGCCATTCGGAGACGTGGGCACGTCCGTCCGGGCAGCGATACACTTGTTTCTTTGAGTTCTAAGCTTATCAATGTCAACTGCAAATCCTCGCCACCGGACTGCTCCAACCATACAAGCAAGCTCTGAATCTGTATCGCCCGCCTTGGGTCTGTTAAAGTGATAGTATAAGTCCCGAGTGTATTGCACATCAGCAGTCGCATACTTCCTAGCCAAAGGGTGAAAAGCCCAATGACTGATATGGGCATATAGAACTTCAGGCCAAGCCCAATTCCATTTCCCTGGACGCCCGACAGCAAGAGCAAAAGGTGCATAACCCAATTCTTTAGGAAACATCTTCTTGCTGATTTCAATATCAGACATCTTCAGAATGACGTCTGGCTTATAACCTAAAGCGTGTTCAGCTAATGTTTTTAATGCACCAGAAGCATGAAATTTCAAAACAATGTCTTTGAAATTAGGATTGATGTCACCATCAGGAAAATGCACGTCCCTAATACTCCACCGGGGAGCGTGCTTATCTTTGCGGCGGGCAAAGTAGATACCGTCAAGTTCAATACGTTTCTCTAATTCTCTTTGTAAAGGCTCAGCAAGTCTTGTAGGCACCCGACGGATTTTAATATCATTACGTTCCATCAAGCTTTGATACGGCCCTTTACGGGCATGGAGCATCAGATCAATACAAGCTTTGGGTTTAATGCAAAACTCAAAGAGTCTTGCTTGTTTTTCCAAGATTGCTAGTTCTTCAATGTGATCTTCTGGAAGTACATCGTGGTCTGGATACATCGAAAATGTAGCATAAATCTTAGAAACATGGAACCAGTCAAATGCCGCATTGAACATACAGACTTCTTGACTGGCAATCCACTCTAAGAGTTCGAGTGTTTCGTATATCGGATTCTTCCACACATCGTACAGTTTGATTTCACCATCATCCTCTGCGTATTGCAGAAGGACCATCACACCATGATACCCGCACGTTTCAGAGTCAAGTGTTATCATTCGTCATTCCTATATGACTCAATGAATGCTAGTATTAGAAGTATAGGACAAAATAAAACAACAAGAATAGCCACGGCTTTAAGTAATGAAGTAAATATCATTTGTCTTTTGTTCCTTGTTCCTTGTTCCTTGTTCCTTGTTTTCACTGAATTTGACTAGTTGATCAATATACACTTCCCAATCAAATTCTACTCCCCAGATTGAGCGACGTTCTTTATAGAACTTTAATGCGTCTACAATAAGGGGCCCCTGTGTTTTCTCCGTGTTTCTTAACGGGTTTTCAATGTTCATTTTATTCTCCATCCAGACACACACTAATAATGGCGTAAATAAAACAACCAATAAGAATAAAAGCAATTATTTCCATGTTAAAGCCTCTTTTCTACAAGCCTCGAACACACTTTACGGTTTGATATTATATTCATTAAGTTTTACGAACCAACCAACCATTATTTTAATTAGTGTGGCATCTTCGTCTTCACGCTTTTTGAGTTCATCCCAAGTTACCATCACTCAATGCCTCCATTTCTTTCACTTTGTCTATCCAAAAACCAAGCTCAGCAGCATGTTGCACTGTTTGAAGAGTCGTTAGATTAGGAGGAATAGAACTACTTTTTATATGTAGAAACACAGGCTGTCTACCGTATTTTGTTGAAGTACGATAACCAACATTGTGATCAAACCAAACTCTTTTGAGTTTCCAATCAATAAGTTCGTCATCAAGATCACGAAATTCATAGTCATCAGATAATTCAGCTACGCCGCGTATCACCTCGTCAGGAGATATTACATTACCGCGAGACTTAGACATTTTCACCAGCTTAGCCATCAATATCTCCCATAACGACGGACGACACGGTACATGAACCTAGCAACACGTTCTGCTTGCCGTGGCCGTCTAGAGTATTTAGACTGAGTCAATAGGTCCTGCAAAAATATTTTGTCTGCTTGCACTTTAGTTACATTTTGTTCACGGTAATGTTTGTCGTGCTTGACGCAAGCACTCCTAAAATCAGCACCCTTCCAACCTTGCGGAATAAAACGATGTGCTCTGTAGTCACTTCCGGAGCCACATGGGCGCCATTCAGTCGCGTTAGTCAATATAGCTACGACCAGTAACAATATTAGGGTCATAAGTATCTTCATTTTCAGCCTCCAGTTCTTTCACTAATTGTAAAACTTCTTTTGTAGTCTGTTTCATGCTAGGCTGTTGTGGCACAATACCCTCTTTCAAATGTTCAAAAACTTCTTTTGGTGTTAAATGCGTGTACCCTGCTGCTGTAATAAAAGTAAGAGCATCCCACATGAACCAAGCTTCTAAATCAATAGTACGGTCAGAAACTGCCCAACATACACGTTTCTGTAGACTTTCAAACGTAAATTCAGGCATCACGGTCCCTTGATTGATTTTCTAGTTTCTGAATATATTCGATCATCTGTTTCATGCTAACAATCGTATCCTCAAGCACTTTATTCAAAGCGTAATTTTCAGCGGCAACTTCTAAAGCTGTTTTGAAAATCTCCTCACGCTTTGCTTCTAAGCTTTTAATCTCTTCTGCTTGGGATTTGATTACTTTTGATTGTTCAGAGATTGTGATTTTACCTCCAATCAATTGTTGAACAGTAGATCGTTCCTTTGTTACGAGACTATAAATTGGTAGTCCCCAAAGCCCAATTAGTACAACTACAAATATAATGGACCAAATATAGTTCATGGCGCGACTCCTTTTATAGGAACTGTGTATTCAATATCATTATCTTTAGCAAAACTTCTAATATCAAAAAACAATTCAGCAGAATTAATTTCACCATTAGCCCAAGCTAAAACACGTGTATGCAAACCGTAACCAACAGTCTTAACCATATGATCTATCATGTCTTGAACAGATCCTTTAGATTGTCGCTTCTTTTTGAACGGATCTTCTTGAGGCTTCTTACCGACGTCGACATTCCTTTCACCACTGAGACGCGCATTTTTGATTCTACGTACAGCTTCATATTGACGTTTTGGCTCTTTGAGATCAGAGATTTGTCGGATTTGATACTGATTAAGTACGCCAATTGCAGCTACCTCTTGAATTTCTTTTGGCAAATCAAGAAGCTTAAAACGTACTTGGACCCAACCACGCGACATCCCTAATGTTGTGGCAATAGTCTCTTGGATCATACCAAAGTCTTTGAGCCTCTTGACAGCTCGGGCTTCTTGGAGAATGTTAAGTTCTTTTCGTTTCAAATTTTCACTCAAATTAACCAATCTAGCTTGCAGTTCAGTGTAACCCACCTTAATCATCGCAGGAATCGTATTTTGTTTCAAAACTTTGAAAGCTATATAACGTCGGTGCCCTGCAACGATTCTAAAATCATAACCATCTATCAGGCCGCCATCTACATCTTTGGCAGGTTGTACCGCAATTGGAAATTGTAGACCGTTAGCTTCAATATCCTTGGCCAAATCTACCACATCCATAGGTAAAATGGCACCACGACAATTGAATTTACTATCATTGTAGATTCTTGTAAGCTCGATTTCTTGGACATCATAATTTTCAGTCATGGTCTCTCCAGTCCTAAATAAAGACGACTCACTCTTCGAAATTCGGCGGAGTCTTTCTTCTTAATTTCAGCAATACAAGTCTTACAATTCTTAGACAATCCCCAACCAATCTTTTCCAGAAAGTCAATATCTTTCTTAGTTTGTCCACATCTTTTACATACTTTCATGGTTTGTCCTCAACATTTACAGTGTATCTATCAGGCCCCAAGTGTTCACGTTCACTTCTTAGACCAATATTTAATCGCCAAGAAATCCCGTTCTTGTGATGAACGCCATGGAGCCATTGACTAGGTTCATTGAACACAGACAAAGCGTTAATGACGTAAGGGTCAGTCGCAACCCAACTACCATTGATTATAACTTCACCATTCAAGTTAGCTTGTGTTGCCGGATTGTGAAAATGGCCAAAACAATAATATTTAACTTTACGATCAACAGCGGCATTAAGAGCCAAGAGTCGCCGGGTTTTTCGTTCGATACCGTACCAAGGAATACTATTCCAAGATCGAATGTCATCGCCATGACTCACGCAGAAACCATGACCTTCGATGTCGACATTTGCAGAAAAAGAATCAGGAATCAAGAACTCAACATTCGGAAGATTTACACAATGAAGTTCCGCAGCTTTTGCAACGAGATAGTCCCAATTATCGTGCGGGTTATGATAATCTTTCTTCAATGTTCGACGACCGTGATTACCACTTAGATAAAGAACTTTAATTTTAGGAAAATGCTTTGCAAGATCGCGGAACATCAAACTATGCATCTGGCCTACGGCCAGAGAGTTCTTGAACATATTGCGATATTCAGAGTGATCTTTTGCGTTATGGATCTCCCCGCTAACATGGTCCCCATTTGCAAAAATCCACAATGTAGTAAAATGGTAGTTATTCAGCGTCTTTTGAGTGAAACGAATAACGGTTGAAACAAGTTCTTCGGCACGCCGCAAAGCGATCTTAAAGTTGTACCGTTCAAGACCACTGACTTGATGAGGTAATACAATTGTATCTGCATGTTCATCACTAAGATGCAAGACGCAAGACTCCCAAATCTTACCTTTAGTTGCTTTTGGCGTAAGTGGTCGTGGCAACGATTTGATTGGGGTAACGGTCTTTTTTAGTTCATCAGCTACAGCTTCAAAGATACTATTCTTTCGTTGTACCGCTTTGTACACTCTAGACAACCTATTGCGTTCATCATTAAGAGCAACAAGCTTGGATTCAAGTTCTAAGACTCTTGCGTCAGTCGGATTAACTTTTGGCTCATCGATTTTAGTTACAGTTTTTAGTGGCTTGGCTTGGCCTCTGGCAACTTTACCAACAAAATCGGGGCCAACATTGTGTCTACGTGCAATTTCACGATTAGTAAATTTGTCAGTAGCAATATCTGCTTGAATTATGTCAATCAATTCTTGCGTCTTCGGTGTATTTTTAGCCATGTTGTTCCTTGTAACATTGTTTGTTATCGGTAAAATGATTATTACTTTGTACATGACCGATGATTGGTGAGTCATCACAACCACATTGACGAATAGTACCGGAAGGTTTTACAAACATGCTTGGACACAAACAACCATCAATGCCGAAGTCACATCGCCCAGCGTTGACTAAGCCTTTGGTTACATTACGGACAATTCGATTGTCCTTAGTGTACGTTATGTGTGGATAACCATTTTGCTTAGGTGCGTCAGCGAATGCGTCAGTCACACGTTGATCAATTGAATCATGCCATTTGTCCAGGCTTAAAGCACAACAGATTGTACCTTCACGTGCTAGTTTGGCTAATTTAATAGTTGTCTTCGTCATGCTTCCATTGGTAGCAATACCTGGAGTGTCTGTGTAATGTGTAGCCAGTTCAAGAAATTTCCAGAATTGTGGATGGAGTGTTGGCTCGCCGCCACCAATAGTTAAAGGTCTCTTTGATTGTTCAACAATGCGACGAAATACCTTCAAACTCATATCTTCACCCTCTGATGTACAAGTAAAAGCACAATGTGCACAAGACATATTACAACGAGTTGTTATTTGCACGTACACTAATCAAACTCCCTTTAATCATCACAGTAATGTCTTTTTAGCCATCTACTGACTTCTTTAGTGCTTCTACCGCGGGTGAAAGATATTCTTGTGTGAAAGAGGATTCCTTAAATCGAAACGCCGTATAAAGATCTTCACCCCCGTGAGGATCTTCCATAATTAAATACAAACATAAAGTACCGTCGACCGCTAGGAATTTACATTCTACTTTGTTGTCAATTAACCATTGCATTGTTTCATTGTACGCCATCAAAACTTTCCTTTATCTGTCCGAGGGTCAATGATTGTAAGTGACGTTTCTGTTTGAGATTTTCAAGGATCAAATAATCCGTAGGTAAGTGCAAAAGATCAATGATTGTGCAGCCACGATTTGTGTCCATACCAATGCGATGCGTTCTCTCTTCTGACTGCATACGATTTTCCGCATTGAAGTCATTACTATAATAAATAATGACAGGAGAAGCTGTAAGTGTTAGACCCATTCCAGCCGCCCCAGGTTGGCCAATAAAAGCGATCCTTGGAATGTCAATTACTTTTTCTTGGAAATTTTCAAGAAAATCCCCATCTAGATCGCTTGACCAACCACGACCGTCAGCACGTATCCATGCCCAATTACACGCTTCACAAATTTTGATTATACGATCAATACTGCCTTGAAAACCGCCGTAGACTACGACCCGCCCCACCTCCCCATATTCATCTAGAAGGTCCCTTAACTTTTCGTCTTTAGGACATTCGACTTCTTCTACTATTCTTTTGTACTTTTTTCTATGGCCCTGGCCGCCACAGCCATCACAAATGGTTGTTGGGTCTTCTAGTAAGCAACTATCTTCTGGGCAAAGTTTGTAACTTGGACACTCTTCACATGCCATCATGTACAACGGATTCGCTGTGCGTTTGGAGCCTTTACAGACCGGGCAAGTCTCAAAACCATCAATGACTTTGTTGTACTGGAAGCCATCAGATAATTCTCGAAGTAACGTCAAACCACCAATCGTAGTGGACGATGTTTCTATAATCGTCCTAGCGACTTGTAACATTTGTGGTGTCGGCGGGAGTTCAATGCTACGGTAGATTTTATCCGGCAGATCCAAACAATCCTTTTTGAACTGAACAAGGACAAGACCTTCCAGGCGTTTGTGTAACCTGGACACTTCATCAATGCTTGGAACAAACCTGTGCCAAGTGTCTTCATAGCCGTCACAGATTACTTCTTCAAACGAATCTTTTTCTGGCGGACTATGACTTTCATGATCCGTAAACTCACCGCAGATATTGCACTTTTTAACGTCGTCACGCCAAGAGATAATTTGATAGAAAGAACCGCCGTGCGGATTCTCTTGTTTTTCCGTGATAGCTAAAGTTTGTTTGAGCTTAGCTCGCGTTCCTTCTTTGAGAAAACCAGGGCAACAAACCTCAGTTTGATGGTGCCAGTCCAACGGAGAGCGAGGGGCCGGTGTGCCTGTCAACAAGACAACATAGCCTTCATCGTTCCAGGCTTCGCGAACATAATCCGCGATTATCAATGCTGCCTGTGACCTCTGGGTTGTTGGGTTCTTGATTTTAGAAGCTTCGTCAATAACTAAGAATTGAGGTACTTCTGATGTTTCAGTGAAGTTGTTAGTCCGTGAAACGAGACCGTGATACGTCATGAACTCAAATTTACCTTGACAATTCCATTTCTTCATTTCAAGCTGAACTGCGTAGAGTGCGGATCGAGGAGCAACGTACCAAGCTGAAACAGGTTTTGCACGTTCAAGTACTTCGATTGCGTCAAGTGTTTTGCCTAGGCCGCAATCAGCTGCTAACTCGCAATAATGTCGAGCGAGTATAAAATCAATAGCAGCCTTTTGATGGGTGTAAAGGACGCGTTTGTATTCTTGTTGAACAATATCTTTGTCCCAAGGTGCGTATGGATTTTCACCTTTGAGATAAGAAATCTGGAAAAGATTGCGAGCACAATTAGAAACAGACCAAATCTTCCTTGGTGGTTTGTCATAACCATGCCATTTACTGCCAGCCATAGACTTGATTTCAGCGATAAGTCCCCGATTGAACGGGAACTTAACATAAATACGTTTGTCTTCATGTGTCAAAGTAACAGGAACCAAGAACCTCCCGACCTTGAACTTTGTACTTTCTTTCATATTTCTTTATCGCTCGTTTCATTGATAAGATTGCGCCCAGTGATTTTAACTTCACCTTTCGGAACCCAAGCTACGCCGTTCCACACGGTGTGAAATACGTGTTTGCGTACTCTTTCTGCCCAACCAAAACCAGGTGGGCCTTTAGTGATGTGTGTATGACTGTATGTGCATATACCATCACATAAGAGGGATGTTAGTCCTTCTTGATTATAAGGTATCATATTAAAAGCACGTTCACCACACTCTGGACATTTTACATATTGCGGTATAGGGAAAGGTGGATTTACAAAATTTAATTTAACTACAATGTCATCCTCAAATGCAATACTTTCTTTCATAACTTCTCCGACCAGGTGTTTTCACTTACTTGTTCCAGAGCGTTTTCTTTTGCGATTTGCTCACAATAAAAAGAGTCTACTTCAAGTAAAGTACACTCCCGAGAAATTCGCTTACAAACACGCAATGTTGTGCCTGTACCACCAAATGGGTCTAAGACCTGTTCACCGGGAAGTGTAGTCATTTTAATACAACGCTCTACAAGCCCCTCGTGTAGTTGTGTTGGATGCCAACGTCGCCGCTGTTTTGAATTACCAGTAACGCGAGGAAAATCGAAAACATCCCCTGGTACTCGACCAACAGGATTTGCGCGTTTGTCACCATTTATTTGTCGCTGTGATTGTACACGTATTGCATCTGGATACAAAGGAGCACCTTTACGAGTGATTCGTAAAATCGGTCGATGATTAGTGCCAAAATCATGTTGATTGTGTTGGCCAAAAGTATAAATTTGTACGCAAAATTTGATTTTAACCGTGCCGCCAAACATCTGTTTTAAGTCAGTTATAATACGTGCAACTTCAACCCACCACTTCACATTAAAGCTGAACCAAACACAGCGGGCATTCTGTATAAATGCAAATAACCACTGTCGCAACAAATATACATATTCTTCATCTGGAATACGATCACCATAAAGACTATACTTCAAGTCTATGTTATCTGGAGGATCTGCAAAAATAGTGTCCCAGGTCTTGTTGTTTTTAGCCAACCACAACAGACAGGACGTACAATGTAGTGTTTTCATCTTAGTGGCCGTGATAGGATTCGAACCTATAATACCCTATTGGTGCCGGATTTTAAGTCCAGTGCGTCTGCCATTCCGCCACACGGCCAAAAATTACTTTTTTACGGCCAACTAACAATGGTTGCAAATAACGGTGTCTATCCCAAAGGTCAGGAAATACTACTTTGATTTTTATTAGAAGAAAAGATAGATTACCACCCATACCTTCGCCATAACAACAATCTGTTGATTCTAAAATCTCTTTAGCCCTGGCCAGATCAATAGCTATTGTGAACACTATTTCAACCTCAGAGTCAAGTCTGCGAAAACATGTTTCAGACCAAGAATAAAGAAAAACCCTAGGAGAGCTTCAACGATACACTGAGTTTCTGAAGACTTATTTTTAGATAACTCAGCTATAGCGTCTTTCCACTCTCCTAAGGTTCCACTTACCAACGCAAAACGGCCTTTTTTAATACGTGTGCTCAATACACTTAATGCAGTAAGTTCACAGATTTTGAAAATCAATCCTGCTGACCCACTAATAAGAAAACTAAAGTGTATATGTTGCAGTAGAGACCCAGCATCCCTCAAAGTGTCAACTGGGTTCGATACTTCTTTGCTGCGTAACTCTTTCAAGGCAATAATATATTTTGCATATTCACTTAGATTAAGGCCGGATTCGTCGATACTGCGTGTAGGACTACGCCCAGTTACCTGCAAAGTGTCTTTAAGAAACCGAGTCCACGAAATCACGGAGCCAGTAATAGGTGTAACACTGGCAGGTATTGACATAATTTCCTACCTTTCTCGACCAGAATCATCTCCCTCTGCAAGTTCAACTTCTTGTTTCGGAGGATTATGAAATCTCTTAACCTGCTCCTCAATCTCTTCAATAGGTGGAACTTCAAGCGGCGTTGAACAGCCGGTTACAACAGGACCGTGCCACTTAAAACGCCCACTATCAATTAAATGGCAACGGAAAGTAGCTGCTTTTCCGATCAAAGGCTCCATCTTTTGAGATTCACGCCTAGCAGTCTTACTAGACATGTGGAATGTCACAAATTGGTCTTGACTAGGAATCCAGAGCAAAAATTCAGGGCCATGCATACATCCAGAATCTTTGACACCAGAAAGCTCTTTGATTTTCTTATACAAATCAGAATCAGGCTCGTGACTAGCGACGATACCTTCGGCAGTAATCTGCAAAGCCTTTGGGCGCCAAGAAACGATTACAGTATCAAGCTCTACCCCTAGATCAACGATTTCCTTATCACGCACTATACCATAACGTCCAATACCGATTTTACCTTCAGCGCAGGCGTCTGACTTTGAGCCAAACAACTGAAGACGGGAAAGATAACCTTCTGCAAGGCTTGCTGCAACATCAGTAAAACTATTATCAGTCAAAACACCGCTAGTAAGTTCTTTTGGGACAAGTTCATTCATGTTAGTTCTCTTGTTGTAGATGTGTTAGAAAATCAACCTGCCCACGTCTGGGCAGGTTGATATAATTTTATCGGGACCAAACTATAAAACCGCTACATTAAAACTGAGCGTTTGGCTAATCCGATAAAAGAGGATTCACTCCGCGGTCTTCTGAAGTTCAGCTTGAGCCTTAGCTTGAGCTTCAGCGGCTTCCTTTGCCTTCTTATCAGCCCGGTCAACAGTACGCTTCGCCTTGGCTTCAGCAAGCTTTTGGGCTTTCGCTTGAGCAAAAGCTCGTTGAACCTCAATGCTCGCCGGGTCCATACTGACTGCCCAGCGAACGCCGAGAGCAAATCCTTGATCAGGCGTTTTAGCTTTATTCTGGGCACAAATAGCCGGACCAACAGTTGGTGCGTCTAACTCAGTTTTAAGGTCAGCCATCTTTTGGAATCGAGCAGTAGGCTCAAAAGTGACTTGCCCAGGTACACGCCCTTGACGCGCTGCATCACGCAACTCCTTGGCACGTGCTTGAATTTGTGGGGCAAACTCCTCAGCACCAAGAATGATGGCCGCATCGACAAAATTAACCTGTTCCTCATGGGGCAACTTCGCCAAAACAACAGCATTGCTAATGGTGATTTTACCAGAGTCAACAAGCTCAGCAATACCCTTCTCCAATTTAAGCAAACCCAATCGCTGACTAACCCACGACGGACTTTTTGTCAACTTGGCAGCCATGTCAGAAATGGTCATTGTTGGATTGCCCGCAAAGATACGATTCATTTGCTGCGTGTACTGGACTGGCTTCATCTCGACATTATGGACATTCGCCATAATCTGCGCTTCCAACACCTCAGCATTATCTAACGTAAGAATCTGTACATTCAATTCGGTGACACCTACGTCTACGGCGGCTGTATAACGATGCAAACCGTCGCACAATTCGTAATACGTGACTGTTTGTCCATCAACTACTTCAGTACGTTCGCGGACGTTGATAGGATTCAAGATACCTACAAGAGCAATTGAATCCCGCAAACCTACAAAAGCTTCGGATTCACGATCAACTGCACGAAGAGCAACCGGGTTCTCACGGATGTCCGTGATTTTAATTGAACACACACTAGGCTTCGACATAAAGAATCTCCTCAGTTAGTGTTGTCACCGCATTGTTGTAAATCACAACAAGTGATTTGATTGAAAAATCAATGTCAAGTGACCAGGAAAATCAAATCAAACATTAGATATTTTGATCTACATATAATACGTAAAATAGGGGTAAAATGTTCTATAATTCCTAAAATTTACTTTGTATCTGCGTGGTAGTATAAAGGAATAAAAAATGACATACAAACAGGGTTTCCCTATTACCTTATAAGAAGTATTTTCTATTTCTATTTCTCCGTATGCTTAATAAGAAACGGTAAGTATCTTTTACGTATTTTCAAAAATAGTAATCCCTTTTTACCATTAGATTACGTATTATAGTATGGCACTATTATGTTTGATTTGATTTTCCTGTGAGACCTGATTTGATTTTATAATCAAATTCAAACAACTTGATTTTACCATCATGCCAACTAAAACAGAAGCCATTAAGAATTTTCTTACTGATTTTACTCACGAAGATTTAGCATCGTGGTATCATTCTGGTATGGAAGTTCAAGTTAATGTTGCTCAAGATAATGGGCAACGTATAGAGGGTGAATTCAAAGGCCGTATGTGGCACGGTTATTCAGACGGTTCCGTAACGTGGAAAGCAATACGTATACCTTGGGGTGCCGCCACAGATCCGCATTTTGAAGACTCAAAGATGGTCTACAATTTAGCTGACCACGCTGAAGCTATAGGCATGACAGGTTGGAATTGGGAACAAAGAACCTCGAAATGGGTAGCTTTTGATTTTGACGGTATTGCAGGCCACGCTGAAGGTCATGCTGCAAAATTGACTGAGCAGGAACTTTTAGAAGTTAAAGACGCTGCTTGTAAGCTTCCATGGATCACAGTAAGAAAGTCTAGCGGCGGTCAAGGACTACATCTTTATGTCTTTCTTAATGACGTACCGACTGCTAATCACACAGAACACGCGGCCTTAGGACGTTCGATTCTAGGTAAAATGTCTGCGGACACTGGCTTTGATTTTTCAATCAAAGTTGACGCTTGTGGTGGAAACATGTGGGTTTTTCACCGCAAGATGAAAGGTTCTGATGGTCTTGCTCTTATCAAACAAGGTGAAGTATTAACTGATATTCCTATCAATTGGCGTGACCACCTTGACGTTATTAAGAAGAAACGCCGGCGCAGTATTCCAAGTCAAATTAAGGAGTCTGATCGAACAGCTTTTGAGGAATTGACTGGTCAACGATCTAGAACAAAACTTGATGATATACATAAGAAGCTTTTTGATTATTTACGTGAATCAAAAGTATCTTGGTGGTGGGACAATGACCGTTGGATGTTAGTCTGCCATACATTTGATTTGAAAAAAGCCCACGAGGATCTTAATTTTAGAGGCATCTTTGATACACTTGCAATTGGTAAACGTAAAGGTGAAGACTGGAATTGTTATGCTTTCCCACTATCAGACCCAGCGGGTGCTTGGAGTATTCGCAGATTTTCAGAAGGCGTAGCAGAATCTAAATGTTGGGAACAAGATGCAGCTGGTTGGACACAATGCTTTTATAATCGTGATCCTTCATTACGTATTGCTTCAAGAACTTATGACGGTATTGAAGACGAGAAAGGCGATTACCATTTCAATGAAGCCGAAACTGCTGCCGCTACTGCACGAATATTAGGGGCTGACTTAAAATTACCATTGTGGGCGTGTAATAGAAGCACAATTATTAAGCAGCACAAAGACGGCCGTTTGGCTGTACATGTTAAGCGTGAACCTAAAGACCAGTATAGTGACATGCAGGGTTGGCGTGAGGATAAAGGGTGGTGGAAAAAGCTTTTTTACGCCCGTTTGACGCAAGTTGAAGAAACAAGCAATATGCATCTTGATAGTATTATCAGACACTTATCCACAGGAGAATCAGATTGTGGGTGGGTGGTTAAATCAGATACAAAATGGACTTCAGAACCTTTGCAACATGTGAAAATCGCATTAAAAGCAAGGGACATGTCTGAGAAAGAAGTCAATAAATCACTAGGTTCTTGCGTCCTAGAGCCTTGGCTGTTAGTCAGTGAACCATTCCAAGAAGAATATCTTGGTGGCAGACGTTGGAACCGAGAAGCTGCACAATTTCGTTATTTACCACAACAAGAGGAACCTTTTAATCATGGAACTTGGGATTTAATACTGAAGCATTGTGGACGTGGCCTTGATAATGCAATCAAAGAGGATGGTTGGTGTCAAGTTAATGGTGTAGTTACAGGTGAGGATTATCTTCGCCTTTGGATTGCTTCATTGTTTCAGTATCCAAAGCGGCCATTACCATATCTGTTTCTTTATTCAAAAGCTGAGAATACAGGGAAGTCTACATTGCATGAAGCTTTGAGTTTTTTAATCAATACTACTGGTTATGCGCGTGCAGACGCAGCACTTACAAGCGCACAAGGTTTTAATGGTGAACTAGCTAATGCAGTTCTTTGTGTTATTCAAGAAACTGATATTACCAAGAGCGTTGGCGCCCGCAACCGTCTTAAAGACTGGGTGACTGCGCTTAAAATACCTATCCACGTTAAAAATAAGACGCCATATCTTATTGATAATACAACGCATTACATTCATACAGCAAATGACCCGCGTGAGTGTCCTATATTTCCTGGGGATACACGGATCACTGTAATTCAAGTACCGCCACTCGATCTAATGGACATGATTCCGCGCGACGAATTACATATACGTTTGAAAAAAGAAGCTCCAGCATTTATGGCCACACTTTTGAAACTAGAAATTCCAAAATGTATAGACCGTATGAATGTTCCAGTCATTGAAACACAAGACAAATTACAAAATGCCCAATTGAATCGTACTGCTTTTGAAATCTTCCTCGAAGAAACTATGTTTCCTTCTCCTGGCGCTATGGTACTTTACGGTGAATTGTGGTCTCGTTTTCAAGAGTGGCTACCAGCGGAAGATGTACACCTTTGGTCAAAAATCAGGATGGGTCGTGAACTACCTTATGAGTATCCTAAAGGTCGAGTCTTAGCAAAAGGTGCCCAGTTTTTTGTAGGAAATCTATCTCTTGAAAAACCAACTTCTAATGATGCTACCCCCAGACTCATTCTACACGGGGATACTCTAGTCAAAGAGATAATTGTGAAATGAGTCTAAAATCAAAACTTGATGGCTTGTCAACTGAGCAACGCCGCAGACTCATGCATGCTTTTGAGATGAGCATTACGCAGTATATTAAATTACCAAATAATCATTTTGTTGGTGTTAATGTTTCCACTCCCAGTTTCAAAATTCTTGAACAAACTGGAGTTTGGAGTTACGGTCAAATAAATTCAACTGGAGAAAATCAATGAAAATTGTAGGAATTGGATACAAAAAAGGCAGCGGTAAAGATCAATTTGCATCTTTTATGCACACTTTTATTCGGTGTACTGAACCCGGTCTTTGTGTCAAGTGTGTGTCTTTTGCAGATAAACTCAAAGACATATCTCATCAATTGTACCATTGGGCGGGCCTAGAAGCGGGAATTTATTATGAGGCTCACCGTGACAAAAAAGAAGTGTCCCTTCCATTGATTGGAAAATCACCACGACAATTATGGATTGAAGTAGGCAACAAACTTAGAGAAGTGTACCCGGGAACTTGGCTTGACTTTGCTCTTCGTGGCGTGGTTGCTGATATTCTTTTCATCAAAGATGTAAGATTCATTAACGAGGCATGGGCTATAAGAGAACACGGGGGTATACTTGTTAGAATTGATAGACCAGGTATTCCGCGAGGTACAGATCCTGCGGAAGTTGAACTTGATGGTTGGGATGATTGGGATCTTTTAGTCAATAATAATCAGAGTTTGAAATCTTTGAATTTTGTAGCCGAAACACTTTCAAGGAAACTTATCAATGACATTAAAACAACAAATAGTTAAAAAGAAGCTGCTTAAAGAGCTTGGAATCTTACGTGCGAAACGTGAGCGTCTTCTTGATCAAATTGAAGGTCTCAAACAGTACAAGAAGATTTTACGCGCTTCACCTAAGAAGAAAATTCCAACAAAAGATCCAGACACTTCAGCTTCTGTCTCAATTTTGAGTTAAATAATGACCATAAGAAAAGATGCAATTGAACAATCTTTAGACCACCTAAGACGGTGCTTGTATATTATTGATGTTGCTGGAAGCAAAGACGTAAAAATTATTATTACTCCAAACTCAATTAATTTTGAATACACACTTGATTTTGAACATGTAGTATTGTCTGGAGCAAAAAATGCAACCGAATATTTACACACTACACTAGAGGCATATTATAATGAGTCGTAAATACACACGCCCTACATTAAAAGGTATGCAACATTTGAACGGTGACCTCTTGGTTGCTGTCGATTGTGAAACAACGGGTACAATACCTGGGCGTAATTGCATGTGGCAAATAGCTATTTTGCCACTTGATGCTAATATCAAACCCTACAAAGGTATTATACCTTTTTATATGGATATGCAGATTAAGAGACCTGAAAACATAGATTGGGATGCTATTAAAATGCCTAAAGCTGATTGGGCAATCAGACAACAAAGAGCTGTTGACCCTTGGACCGTTGCAGAAATATTTGATGAATGGTTTGAGAAGCTAGGGTTGCCAATGTATAAACGTCTTGTGCCTCTTGCACAAAATTGGCCATTTGACCGTGAATTTATAATCGACTGGCTTGGACGAGAAACATTTTCTCAACTATTCAGTGTTTTCTACAGGGATACAATGGCTGCGTCTTTATTCAGGAATGACTGTGCTGATTTCAAAAATCAAAAGATCCCTATACCAAAAGTAAATTTAGCGTATTTGTGTAACGTCTTTGACGTAAAAAATCTTAAAGCACACGATGCGCTTCAAGACTGTGTCACAACAGCAGAGATTTACCGACGAATTATTCTAGGAACTACCTAGTGTAGTCCGGTGAGTGTTTGACTTTGAAGCTTAGATCCCACTCGTGGGCTTCTACATTGGCACAGTCAACATCCAATAGCCCTGTGAATTTCCACCAGATTCTTATAGTACCTTCACATTGATCAGTCCCGCGGTGAGGAATCTCCCAAGGGCAGTTACAATCTGAATAATATGTATACTCATAAAATCTGCACGTATTCGGTATATGATATATTCGTTCACTAGGACCTCGATAATAAGGGTAACCTCCGGGTGAAAACTCACCAATTGCATCAATAGAACCTACACCGACATAAAAATACCAGTTACCTGGTTTTTTTCTTTTGGTATCTTCCCAGTAATCTCCCCATGGCTCACTCATTGTTGGAAATAAGTCTCTTATCGGTTGTATATCAGTTTCGTATTGAAGACTTAAAGATTGATAAGCAGCCCACTGTATTTGAGCAGCGGCATCAAATTCTGTTCGTGCAGCATCACGTTTTTCAATCTGCTCATCAATCTTTGCTTGTACTTCTTCGAGTTCAGTCTCTTTGACTTCTAACTCACCTTCTTTAACTTGTAGGTCGTCCTCAAGGTCTGCTAGATCTCCTTCTAAGGTTGTGACTAAAGTTGTATAAGTTGTACATTCTGAAAGTGGACCTTCTGCACAATAGTAGTCTCGTAGAGTCGTAGCTTCTGATATCTCAGCTTCTTTGTCTGTAATATCATCTTCTATTGCTGCAATCTGGCCTTCTAAGACACTTATCTCATCTTCAATCTGCTTTTTAACAGTATCTCTGTAATAAAAAACAAGATAGCTTGTAGAACTATATACGCTTTTTACTTCACCAATAGTCCTACCAGCCGCTATTATTACAGTCTTTAATGCCTCGTTGTCTGGCGGTACAGGGTAATACGGACTTAAATAAGTTGTGGTTTTGAAACCGCCGCAACCTGTTGATACTACATCTACAGTAGGACTAGACTTACGTTGACCTTTTCCGGCTTCTAAAGTTCTTTGTGGGAAGAAACCAAAATCATAGTCAGTTTCATTTGGTTCACAAGTGCACCACCCACGTTGTATGGCTTCTTCTATTGGTACAATAATTTCATCGTAATGCCATAGTTGAGGCTCTTTCAAATCATCAAATTCATTTTCTGGGCAAATTTCTATTAACTTGTCTTGAACATCAGTTACATCTGGCTCAAGCCAAATATGGTCTTCATCAACTTCTTCTAAAGTCTCTAAAGGGTTGCAACCTTCGTCTGGATTTTCGCAAAGTTCATTGACTTCGCGGATTATATCTTCATTCCAGCTTTTCCGAGAGAATGGATTTGTAGGATCAACTGGCATTAGTCTTCCTCTTTCAAGAAAGCCGTGCCCGCGCCCCACTTCTCGCCTTCAGTATCGAACTTATAATCAAACTCAGCAGTGTCAGTTTCGTCAGTGTAAATTGCAGTTGTCTTATTGGCTAGAACATTACCGTCATTATCAGCAATAGACCAGACATCATCTAGTCTTCCAAATTTGCTTGTGTCAGTTATATCGACAACTGGAGCATCTAATTTAATTGCTAATTTAGATTCGCCATCATCGTTAATAATTCGTAATATATCTCCAAGGGAAGCCACTTTCCCTAAAACGTCACCCTCTGAGGATACTATGAGTGTAGCTTCTAATGGAAGAATTACAGTTTTTGGCCCTCCAAGTCTTGATACTAGACCAGAATGTGAAATATAATTTAGATCTAATGCCAACGTAGGTTTGATCGTCCCACTTATAGTGCCGAGTGTACTATCTATTCTCAGACTTTGAGCAGTAAAACCAACATCTGTTGGGTATGGGTCGCCTGTGTCTGTTTGAGGACCAAAGACAACATTCGGGCCGCCAACATAAATTGGTGCATTACCATTCAAAGATATTTGCCCAACAGGTAAATTCCCAACAGCATCTGCACCAATACCATTACCGCCAGCATTACCCGCGTCGTACTCCTCTTGTGTCGGAAATTCCGCGTCTTCCTCTTCATCAGCTGGCCAAGCAAAAGGATATTCTACCATACTGCCAGCTTTGATTGGAACCCAACACTCTAATTTAATAGTTTGATTTGCAGAATCAAACGTCGCTTTTTCAATTATCGCCTTAACATCACCATTAGACACATAGTTAGTGGCAAAATTAAGTGTCACTGCGTCAAAGGTCTCCAAATTCAATTTGTTCAAGAAGACATTACAATTGAATTTCTTCCAACTGTTGGATTTTCTAATAAGCCAGAAGGTTGCTACTTTGAAGATAATATCAGGTTGATTATAAATGTAATACTCATACGTTTCCTCTTGAATACCATATTTATTAACGTTGTGTCTTAATACAATTTTATCCAAGCCTTCTTGTGCATAACTTAGTCTCCACTCCGCTGTATACTTTGTGACCAAATCTTCTGTGTCTGTTAATGTAACTGTTACGCTTTGATTTTCAATATCATCGTCCCTCAGTGTATCTACGGCTGTTGGCTCTTCGGGTAAATAACTTAAGAAAAATACACCATTAGAAATCCTCAAACTACAACGAGCTTGGAATGCTATTTCTTGTAACACGCCGACAATATTTTTGCGATCTAAAATAGCAAAGTTAGCCGGGAATGGGAGTAACTTAGGTCGAACATTACTAAAAGAAGTGTCGTCAATAGCGAGGTCTGAATAATTTTCGATAAGATACGTCAAAATATCTACAATATGTGGCCCGACACTAGATTCAAATGTCACATAAATATCATCACCAGCCCACTCTTGGTCTGGATCAGCGGTCAAAGCGTCCGGCAAAACTACTTGGATAGTTGTTATAGTGCCGTAAGTTACAGTAATAACACTATAATCCGGTACATTGACTAACCGTTTTTCGCCATTAAAATCTTTATATGCTTTAACTTGTAATACTGTACCTGGGATTATACTAACAATATAGTACATTGGTAAATTAGAAGACAATGTAACAGAAGCACCTGCCTCTGCCCAAAATTGAATCAAACTTCGTTCTGGTAATCTAGGGCCTCCACCAACTTTTATGCGCGGTTCAATTTTTCCACTTGTGACTAATACTGCCGATCGCCCGGTTTTTATCGGTATGTAACTGCCATTTATTTGGGATTGTGCTCCCGGTATACTGTCTTCAAAATAATATGGCTCGCGTTTTGAAGGTGGTTCACAATTACTACCAGGGCCAGACTGTTCTTGTCTTGCTTGATCTCTAGCTTGTTTGTCATTCGTAGGGTGTTTTCGGCCTTGAACATAAAATAAGTCATCATTAAAATATCCTCGAAAAAGGCCACCACCAATCTCAAGTTCTATAGTTTCCCTTGGAAAGTCTTCACCGCCAAGTATTCTTATAGGATTACATCCTATGCCTTTAGATACTGCTCTTGATAGTGTTTGGCCACGTTGTGCTCGTGCACAATTTTGTCGTCGGCGAAACTCGTCTTTCGCTTCTTTGACTTGTTCTTCTAAATCTTTTGCTCGTTTGACATATGATTTCTCTGTCGCTTCTATAGAATTTTTTTGTTCTTCTTTCATGCCAAGCGTGTTAATGTGCCAAGCATTAGCAACTGCATAATAATGCATTATTTGTTTTTTAGCAAGTCGATCATCAGGTGGATCACCGCCTAATGGTTTTACATTATGTTGCTCGCTACCACTAATAACTCCCACGCCACAAAGTGTAGTGCCTGTGACTGCTTGGTTAATTTGAACAGCAGGGACATCGAGAGGCGTGCCAAAAATTAACGGCCAAGTCTGACCAATCAATTCTTTAGGAATATAAGGAAACTGACCTTCTTCAGGTGAAAAACCAACTTCTTTGTCTTCAAGTTGCGAAAGGATCGTAAAACTAACAGTCCTGTCACCTTCATTCCATACAACAGGTGAACTAATTTTACCCCGGAACAATAGGAATCTGTCATTGAACGGTAGACCCCTGAACCACTGCTTAACCCAAACATCGCGCTTGTGAATATCATTAGTATTCATAATAGCTTTGATTATACCATCAGTGTCATCAAGTACGACAGAAATCTCCTGGGAATCAGCACTGTCTGTGATATTGATTATATTATCAAGACTAGAAAGCTCTAGAATTTTGCCTCGAATACGGTTGTCTGTAATATCCGCGTATACTTGAATCGGAATGTCATCGGACCAGGAGATTTCCAGCACATTGACTGGCTCAGAGCCATACTGCTCAGCGATCTTTTGTAAGGCTTTTGTTGACAGACTTCTCATTGTATGAACCCTTCAAATTCAATTTGAATGTTTTGGTATTCACCGCGAGCGGATGTCTCAAAATCAAATGGATTTGATGTAAAGTAACCTAACCAAATGACGTCGTTGTGGTCTATCAAAAGAATCTCTGCACTGTAATACGCACGTATAAATGCATGAAGTTCTAAGCCTTTTGCTCGTGTCAAGTCGAAACGCATAATCAATTTTCGTCGCGCGTCTTTGCTTTTTACATATGTACGGCGTTTCCCATTCATAGAGAACTTTCGACTTATACTAACAGCTAAGCTTTCGCTGTCACTAAATGTTGGGTTCGGTAAATACGTTATAGTTTGGTATGCCTCAAGGCGAACTGTCATTAGACTACCTCCGCGACTGCTGCGTGCCCAATACTAAGAACACTTGCACCGCCGTTCAAAAACGCGGTGTCTGCAATGACGTCAAGTTCTAAAGCAATAGAAGACGTTCCTTTGTTATCTCTAACAACTGGCGTATCTGGATTTGTAATAAAACCGTACCAGGAACGATTCTCCCAATCATGAATTATGATCTCATGACCCAAAGTGTTTTTAATGAAAGTCAGGATGTTTTGCATCTCTACTTCTGTACAACCAAGAAAATCAAGTTGCATATTCTCTGTTTTTGGCCAAAGTGGATCAGAGAAAATGTAAAGAACCCCACCCCGGGACTCTCGATTCACACGGGTAAAATCTAAACGATCACGGTTTCCAAGCTCTGGGAGTCTTAGAGTTAAGACGTCGGCGCCTCGCTCCAAAATTACAGCACCGGCTCGACTAATAGTTGGTGGTATTATCGCCGGGGCCATTGGCGCGTCTGGGTCAGTAGAACTACCAATGAATGGAGAGTACGTGCAATGGTCGAAACGACCAACAACTTCGTAAGTAACAGTTTGAGCTACGCCAAACATAGAGTTTGCCATGCGATTAAGAGTTACTTCGCGTTCGGCTGTTTGAGTTATAGTCAAAGCACTCCGAGGTTGTGTTACGAGTTCGAATTCTGCGATACTAATAATTGTTAAAATAGATTCTACTGTATGGTCGCGGTCAACCGTGCTTGTAATTGTAAGAATAGATTCTACGCTACGTTCAAAATAACCTACACGGTCTAACTCAAAGACGACTGATTGTGTGATTTCAATATCATTTGAAAGACCGCGATTAGTTATTGAGCGTTCTACACTAGCAGTATTTGACAGTCCTCTTTTGATTGTTACTATATTACCAGTTTCAGGGTCAACTGCAAATACAAAAGTGATAAGGTGACTAATAGCGTCAAGGCGATTTTCGGTTAAAGTAGAAATCGCACTAACTGTCAACACTAAAGTATTAGAAGCAACAACATGAACGGCACTATTCGTACCAACAGCAACTTGTGTGATTGTGATACCATTGGTCGCTGCTCTTGTGTGAAGATGACTCTTAGCTTCTTGAGTTATCGTTATTACATTTACAGGTGAAGCGTGTTTGCTAGTAACTACGCCAGTTGCTGTTTGCGTAATAGTAAGAACATTATAAGGTCCCCGTTCAAAAATAGTAGTGTCAGCGAATTGTTGTATTATAAGTAGGCTAGAAGCTGATTTACCTAAGTCTAAGATTTCAGCTACAGCAGTCTGTGCAATTGTTAAAATGCTGCTTGCAGACTGTTCTGTTTCATACGGTACAGCAGTTTGAGTTATCGTAATAACATTCGTTGCTGAAACATCTAATGGGCCTTGAACATCTGTTGCTTGTACAAGTAAAACTGCATTTGACGCTGACTCAGCCCAACCAATGTTTGCTACTGCTGTGTTACTTATTGTTATTGCGTTACTGACTGATTGATCAGTGGCGTAAGCACTACTAATTATTGTTATAGTGTTACTAGCTTCTCTATCAAAAACAGGCTTGCATAATACTTGAATATGTGCACGCGCAACTCTGGCATAAGGCGTATCCCCTGAGATTAAGACTTCAATATTCTGGCGTGTTACTCTTAACATTAGTCTATTTCGAAACCAAATTGAGTTGCATTCAAGTTAGTCTTTGTCCATACATTACTCTTCGGATCAGTCTCCCTGAGCATTTGATGTGCACCCCAACTAGCTGTCATAATCTTTGGCACTTCTACATCAACAGCATCAAATGTTGCAAATAAGTTCAAGGTTACGTCACCGGCGTCTGTTTTTAGAGCGTCAACATTTAATAAAACACCAGCAATTTCGCCATAGTCGCCTAAAGCTTCAAAAGTGTACATGTCTTTGTTTGTTGGTGTGCTGGATTCAACATAATTGGTAGTATTAAGGATGTAACCATCATCTACATCTTCATAGTTAGCACCACCGCTGCTTGTAAAATCACTGTCTGTGCCATCACCATCAACATACAAACCAATAACTTGCATATCACCCAAAAAATCGTTATTGATAGCACCAGCATCATCAAGAATATAAACGTCATCATAATAACGATCAGTGGTTGCATCACTATAGAATACTATATTATTGAGTGTCGCACTACCAGACTCTTGTGTGTCAATGCCTGTGCCATTTAGTACATTGACTTCATCTACTCGTAATTCAAAACTACCAGCTGAATTATGAATAGTGGCTTGTAATTCAATATAATACCAAGTGTTTGCAATACAACTCAAACCTGAAGTTGTATCTAATGTTGTCGTATTTCGTAATACTTTTAGTTCACCACCGGTAACAGTCTCCAGGACAATTTGCCAAGTTCCTTCATCCCCAAATATAACAATCATATTATCATTTGTCCAACTGTTGGTTTTGAAACCAAAACCAACAGTAACTGTTGTTTTATTAGTAAATTTACTCATAAAAAACCCATATCGTTGAATAAATGCGGAATTACCCGACACTCTCCCTGCAGCTAAAGTACCCACACGAGTATCAGGACCTGAACTTGCATAAGTCTTACGGACAAAATCACGTAACGTGGTATTAGTGTCCCCTGAACCTTCAAAACCTTCTATATGTATCAGTGTCATCTAACCTACCTTTATCCCAAATGTGGATGCGTTGAAGACTGTTGGTGTCCAAGGAATACCATTTTCAGGTTCAACATCCATGACTCTTGAATAAATTAAATACGCAGCTGTTACAGCTTGGGGTGTGTCATCGTGGTCTGTAGCATATGTATAGACAGATGTACCTAAAGACTCTGAGCCAGCTGATTCTCTTGCATCAGTAAATATCTGAACACCAAGAATGTTACCGACGTCAACTAAGTCTACGAAAGTAAATAGATCTTCATTTGTGGCTACAGCTGACTCTACGTATGTTGTATCGTCATCAACAGTTGACCCATCGTCTACATTTTCATAATGATCCTCACCAGCGCCCGGAAAGAGTGTAAAATCAGTGCTACTGCCGTCAGCATCCGGTTGTGTAGCGACAATACGAATATCACCCAAAAAGTCATTATTATAACTACCACTGTTATTAGCAATATAAATATCGTCGTAAAGTGAGTCAAATTCAAAACGTGCTGGCCGAAAAATAACTACATTGACTGACGCATTTGCAGACATCTGAGTATCAAGACCCGTTTCATTAGCGACTTCAACACCATCAACATGAATTTCAACTGTACCTGTTATATTATCTATTTTTATTTTGAGTTCGACATAGTGCCAAGCACTTCTAGTAATAACATTGGTTGCGGCCGCAAGTACTGTACCGTCACGAACAACTTGCAAAGCACCATTTAGACCAAAACGCAAAGAAACTTGTTCAGTTCCGCCATCCGTAAGAATCAAAAAAGGCCATTGGTCCTCTGGTGTCTCAAAATTTATAGCAAAACCAATAATTAACGTTTGCTCATTATTAACGGCCCAACCAATACTTCTAGGATACTCAACACGCATAGCTTTGCCACCAAAACGCCCAGTCACCCACTCATTAGCATTTGATCCAGCAACTAGTTTTCGTGCTAAATAGGTAGTAATACCGTCCGCGATTTCAAAGCCTTCAAGGTGTAGTAATGCCATGTTAATTAACACCAGCTGGCTAAAATTAGCCAGCTGGTGTACCTTGAGGGTTACGCACTGACCGTGTAAGTTACCTTCAGTTCATCGAGATTCTCAACATCAACATTAGCAGCAAATAGTGCCGTGGCCCAAAGCGTACCACCACCAGCATTATCACCTTTCGTGGTAGGGGCAGTTCCGCCACCAACTACAAGAACCCCTTCAATTGTCACAGTTGCATTCATTGTAAAGACAGCTTTGTTACCGCTATTATTGATCTGTTGACTAGATGCAGGCCCTTCAACAAATTCTTGTCGAACACCTTCAGTATAATCTTCAGATTCAGTCCACTCATTACCGGCTTGACCAATTGCGACATAAGTGTCGTCATCTTGGACACCAGAGCCAGTTTGCGTTTTGAGTGGTGCAATATACCACGTGGTAATCTGCGTATCAGCGTGGAACATAATATCAAGTAAGGCATCTTTGCCTTCGTTTGTAACACCATTTGGACAATCAAAATGCCGCAATAATTTACCGGCACGCCAATGCTCAATATGAAAAATGCCTTTTGCTTTAATGTGAGATTTAACAGGATTATTGGCTTTGATTACTCTAGCAGACACTTGTTGACTCAAATTCACTTCATTCATCAAAATCTCCTTAGAAAGTTGATGTGTGTCGACGCATTTCACGGCGAAATGCTTTCATGGTTTCACGTGCAGTTTGCTTTGGGGCAGCAGCACCACTAACAGTGATATTAACATCACCGACATTTGTAACAGACCCGCCACGTTCACGATAGACGGGGCTCTTACCAGAATTCATTGCAACTAATTGAGAGTAAAATCTTTTAGTCGATTGAGCATTCATAACAAATTCACCTGGACTGAGCATAGCAGGAATTGTATCCGTACCTCTGGCGTCACCGCCGCTAGCGCGATAAATCATCTTACCGAAGTGTGCGAGCATAGGTGTTCCGCCAGCAGACGCCATTGCAAGACTGGCCTTTTTCCAAGCTGTTTCTGCTCTCTCAGCAGCTGAGACCATTTGTGTTGACGCTATATTTACACCAGAGGCTCCTACTGCTGCTGCGTCCCCAAGCCCTTCGAGTGCTTTTTGAATAGCGTCATACTTACTTTCAGCTTCTCGTATATCTTTTTCGTAAACCTTCTCAAGGACTGCACCTGCAGCAGCTGTTGATGCTTTTTGTAATTCTGCAACGGCCTGGGCAATGTGATCAACAAAATCTGTTAAGCCGGCGGTTTTTGCTTGATCTATATAAATTCCTAATTGCGTAATAGCATTTTCATACATATTAGTATCAATTTCTTCACCTTCCATGGATCTGCGCAAATTTGCAAGAGCATCTTGAACATTAGGAAGTATTGTATTAAGATCGGCTAATCGGATTTTAACCTTGGCAATAGCTTTTTCCTGCCCAAACCAGGGTTGAGATTCCGCCATTCTCAAGAGTCTTTGTTGGTCTTTTTTTGCTTTTTCGATAGCTGCGCCAAGATTAAGACCAGCCATTGCACTATTTTTAATAGCATTTGTAAAAGCATCCTGCGAACCTTTTACGTCAAGGAGCTTATGCTTTATGCCTTCAATTTCATCTTTTAATACAACTAATTTTTGAGCTGCCGCTTCTACACCTGCAACAGTACTGAGGTCTATATCTATTTTTTCAAAGAGAAGTTGAACATTTACTGGTACAGGATTCTTTTCAGAATAAGCAGTAATTGCACTAAGAGACTCATCAATATATTGATCAACTGCAAATTTCAGACTCACTGGCTCCTTGGTAAGTAGATTTTCAAAATCTTTTGTTGCAGCAGTAAATACTTTTTGTAATCCAAGACGATCAATTAAACCTTTCCCTATTTTAACTTGATCAAGTTCATGCTGCAATGCTTTAGCTAATCTTTGAAGTTCAGTTTTAACTTCATCAGCACTAAGTTTTTGTTCACCCTTTGGGCCAAAGATTTGAACAGTCTTCATATCTTCGATGATTTTATTTATACGCTCAGCCCTAGATTTTGTTTGTCCAAAGATTGACGTAGCTTCTTGAGCTTGTGTCTGTATTTGTTTCCGAATTTGTTCTTGCTGATTTAGCTGTGCTTTAAGCACAGCACGCATTTGGTCACGTGCTTTGTGTTCAAGACTAGCATTCTCTGCTGCATCAGCTGACGACTTAGCCAATTTAGCCATCGACTTAGCGTCACCAAGAAGACCAGCGGCCATACCTGTTCTACCTTCACGAAAAGCATGTGCTGCTTTTCTAAGAAGATCAGAAGACTCATCAAGAGCAGCGAAACTCTGCTTTCGTGGATCTTTCCCTTCAATTGACGTTTCAAAATCAAAATTAGCAATTTCACGTTGAATATCAAAAATCTTCTTTTGACTATCTTCAATAGCATCCGCAGAATCTGCGATTTTATCTTCGATTGCGTCAACAAAAGAATCCCACGCGCTAGCTCTATCGTCTAATTGTTGATATAAAATCTTAGACAAAAATTCTTCTTTGAATACTGCGTCCTCCATAATTTGTTTTGTGCCTCCCTTAAGCTTGATAATATATTTTTGGAGTGCAGCAAACTGCTTACCTAATTCTAGAATTTGTAATTCTGTTAAATCGCTAGCGTCTTTCTTAGCTTTTGCAACAGCTTCTTCTTGTAATTTAATATGTCGTTTCAACTTAGTATTTGCGGTCGTATACATTTTACCAAGAGCCGTTGTTACAACACCAACAGACACAGCAACTGCAGCGAATACTGCAACCCAAGGAAAGTATATAGCCCCTAAAACTGTTGCTCCAAGTGCTAAGACTCCTACAGTTGCAGTAAGTCCTTTTACTATATTAACAGCACCACCAAAAGCTTTGAAAACTTTACCAATAACTTCTAATGCAGTACGTCCAAAATCGAAGACAATTGCATTTTTGAGTGCATTTAGTTCAATTTCTACTTGTTTGGCGTTTGTCTTAAAAATCAATTCTTTTGCGCCAAGAATATCTTCGCCCCCTGCTTTTTTAAGGGCCTCTAAAGTTTTTTGATATTTTTCAGTCGCTTTATTAGTCAGACCCATGATACCACGAATTGCACGAACACGCCCAAAAACAAGACCTAGAGATTCTGCAGTGTCACCAGCTTCATCTCTTAACAATTGTAAAAATCCTTGGAAGCCAAAAGCGGCTATACCAGCTTCAGCAGATGCTATATTCAAGTCATTCATTAACTTTTTAAGAGTGTCTGTAGGTCTAATCAATTTAAGCATAACATTTGTTGTCAATGTAGCTGCTTCATTATACTTCAAACCAGAAATTGTTAAAGTTGCAAGAGCCGCGTTTGCGTCATCTAAGCTGACACCTAGTTGATCAGCAAGAACATACACGCGGCCAATAGTATTAGCAAATTCTTCACCACGCAAACGACCTAATTCAATAGTTTTGAAGAGTTTACCGCTGATAGTAGCAGCTTGATTTGCTGAAAAACCAAAAGAATTTATGGTCGAAGACAGCAAGTTGACCGCAGCGTCAGCGCTCATCACAGCGCCGATTGACAAATCAGCAGCGTCTTTGAAGAAATCAAAAGCGTCTGCGCCTTGTGCAATCTGGTTTGATAATGTTTGATATACACCTTCAGCAACAATATCTCTACTAATACCGAATTCGTTTGACAATTTGCGAACAGAAGCAGCTACACCTTCAAAATCTCCACGGAGAGGTTTGGCGATAGTTTGAATTTCGGCTAACGCAATCTCTAATGACATAGCCTCTCGCACGCTGTCAGCGAGAGCACTAGTGACTTTAGAAATCGCTTGATGGATAGTTTGAATGGCAAAGATACGAGCCATACTCTGCCAACTAAGCATCATTTGCTTAGTAGATTTTACTGTTTTCTTTTTTAGTTTTTCAAGTTTTGCTTCTAAGCGTGCAACTTGATTTTGTAACTTCTTAATAGTTGCGGCAAAATTATTTGACGATGCTATAGCTGTACGTTGGGCACCAGATAACTGCCCTAGCGTTGCGTCAACACCTTTAGCGGCTGTATTGAAGACGTGTGTGCTATCAGCAGCCACAGTCATAGTCGTAGTAAAGCTCGCTAATTGAGCGTCCAATTTAATTAGCGTGCTGATAGCTTGGCTTGCGTCAAAACCTAATACTGTTCGGAGTTCATCTGCCATTAGATTGTCTTGACAAAAGGTTTGAAGTGTACAGGAGGTAAATGCAAGTCTTGTGCGATTGCTCTAAAAGCTTCCGCACCAGCAAACAATGAGAACCAAGGAGCCGAAGAACTGCCACCAACTGGCGATTTTCTGTATTCTTGCGAAGTGTAATGTGGCACTTTCGTAACTACGGTGATTGTAAAATCACTGTCTGTTATACTCGGAGTAGCTGTACCGAGAGCACGACCTTTCGGTACGCGACTCTTGACTTTTGGACTGATAACAAGTCTGCCGCCAACCATCTCTGATATTGCAAGCAATGAAGCTTGCGACATACCTGACCAAACGGGGACTCGACCTGTTACAGCTCGTAGCCACTCTCGAACATACTCATAGAGTTTTGCTTCGAGGTGTGTGCGTAACTCAGCTTTCCAAGCTTCGAGGTCGAATACAGGTCCCGTGAAATGGCCAGTAAATTTCATCGTAATGAGGCTTCCATGTTCTTTACGTTTTCAAGGTCACAAATTTGACCATATGCAATTAAGTTACATTTAGTATCAATATTACAATTATCCCAGCAAACAGCAACGCCCGGTGGCCTGACATTAAATGTTTCACAGGCCCGCCAAATAGCGTAAAGTTCTGTTCTACCTTTCGGGAGAATTATTCTTCGGCTGCTGCCTGCTGCGAAAGTAAAAAACGTTCACGTGCCGCTTCAATTTTTGCTTCACTCAAAGCATTAACATTTACGACACCAGCAATAATCCGTTGAATTTCAACAGCGCTGAAACCTGATCCTCGCAGTTCAGGCTCTAGTTGCTGCCAAGTCGAAGGGTCATCAATTTTTACAGTCTCCCACTCTAGGCCCTCCGTGGCTTCCAATGCGGTAAGAACCATCCAAACCATACGTTGCTCTGCCCGTTTATCCACAGCTTTCAAATAATTTGGGTCTTTTAATTGTGGCACATCCACCCCGTCAATTTTTCGTTTCGGGGGATTAGGCAATGGACACATTTTTTCAAATGGTTCCATGTCTTGAATTGCGTGTGCTTCAAAAATAATGTCAGGACCATCACCGCGAGGAATGGGAATAATCTCGACGTTGACGCCTTCGATTTTCTTGCCTTTAATTTTCAAGTTAAATACTCCTTTGCTTAGGAACCGCGAGTTGGAATTGCCTCAGTGGCGTTACACTTACCAGTACATGAAATTTGCGAATCCTTGAGATTATGGTCCAACTTCTCATAACGGAAGAATGGAAGCACAATCTTTTCACTATTCGTACCACCACAACCAGGGTCATAATGCACTTCGAGGTCAACACAATATTCTTCGCACACGTCGCTAGAAGTAGTGACCCATGCAGAAGCTTCACCGCGTTGCTTCAAAGCATCTTCAATCGTTGGAACTGCGCTATCGGTGACCGCAGTGATGTACTCCCAAACAAAATCAAAAGATACATCCATAGGCACATCGTCGCCCGGGCGAACAGTATCAATATTTCCGCGGTCCATAATGTAATCGCGGTTCCTAGTCTCAGAGTACGTCATATTGCCTTCGCCGATTCTGACGGCCAAAAGGTTGCCAGTGAAGGTGACCGTGCCGTCAGCTGCAATAAGCTCAGCCAGACCCGCGGCCAGAGTAATCGTTGCCGTATTAGTTGCAGAGACACCTGGTGTCGTATTAGTAAAGGTTTCAGAACCTGCACCGGTCAGACTAGACGTCCAAGTAAGGCCCGTTACCGGTTGATCGGCCATGTCATCAGCAAAGGTAAGAATAATATCAGACGCTGGTTTCGTGACAACTACATCACCAAAACCAATTCCGTCCAATGCCTGAAGTTCAAGCTCGACAGTTGCAGGAACTGCATCGTAGGCAATTGCATTCGTGGTGTCGCCCTCAAAAGTGATTGTAAAATCACCACCAGTTGCTGTATCCAGGAAGATCGTCCAGATAGCATCAGTGCCGCCGCTGGTCGTTCTGGAAGCAACAATGTACTCAGTATCAGTGCTATCATTACCGAAGTGCACTGACATACCAACTGGGATAACGAGGTTACAACCAGTTAATGCAATCACAGTTTCAGCCAAAGGCTCGTCAGAAGTGTTAGTCACAGAACTTACACCCGTTTGACCGCCGTAACCATCTCGGACGTAAAAATCGGCTTGCTTAAGATCAATAGGGGCAAAACACGCAAATTGGGTTTTTGCTTTCAGAAAGCGCATAACGTTTTCTCCTTAAGGAAGTTGTTACTTTTTAGCCCTTAACAGGTAGCCCACAGCAGCGACTAATCGCTCTGGGTTATCATCAAAATATCCCAACCCACGATTGCATTTTTCACAAAGAAGACCCCGCACAGAATCTTTCTTTTTACTATGATCATGATCAACACAAAAATTATCATATCTACCAGGATTAGTCGTCTTGCAAATGGCACATTTACTATCTTGTTGTTTCAACAATTTCTCGTAATCACTGATTGTAATATCATATTTACGCTTATAATCCCGCTCTCTTTGACACTGTGTGCAATATGTTGCGACCATTTTTCGGGCATTAGCGTGGAAATGAAAATCACAAAGTGGCTTAATTTGCTCACAAATAGAACAATACTTTGTATTTTCAGATTCAAGAGCTTCTAATTCTTTTCGTCTTTTCTTTGTTAATTTCATAATTTACTCCGTTAGATACATGCGATACGTACCTTCTACTGAACCTTGGACTAACTGAGTGTCTGGTCTTACTTGACCGAAATTATTACCCCTTATGGGATTGTTCGGATCTTGTTGCAATATCAAAGTACCGAGCAAACTATCATCGTCACCAACACCCTCACCATATTTATGAATACAGATGTCTGTCATTGCTTCAATTAGTGCCCCAAGGATTCTTTGTTGATCGTGAAAATCCGCGGAGTCCAAATGAACAGACCAGAGAATATTGATTTCAACATCAAGACGGAAATAACCTTTACTAGTCTCTCTGGTTTGCGGCCCGTCCATCCTAAATTCAAGCCATTTTGATTCGTTCTTAGTGTCGCGTTCGACACTCTCAAGGTACATGTGTATTGGATACGCGTCAGCAACAGCTTGAAAGTGTTTCGACGTTGATGCGTAGAGCCAACGGGGCCAGTTAGCATTACTCATGGTATGGCATCCGCGACAACTGTTTGAGTGATTTCAATATCGCTGCTTATTTCAAAAAGAGCAACATCCACTAATTCCGAGCCTGTGGTGCCGCGAACTTTCACGAGATAACCTGCGTCATTTTCAAATGTTCTTACGCCTGTAACCAAATAATGCTTATTGTCATAGACAATGTAATCATCTATTTCAATTTCAAAATCACGAATATCCTGCCAATCAATTAAAATAACTCTGTCTTCTGGGTCGAAAAATCCACCAGACACAAAATTCTTATTTACAGCTATATAAGACAAATCATAGACAAAAGACCGATACAACTTAGCGGTAACGAAGACCGCCCGAGGAATACTTTTGTATTTTACTCTGCGCGTCTTCGTGCCCGCTTCAAGGTCTAAAGTAACATTCGTGATTTTGTAAAGCCTGATTGGGAATCCATAGTCTCGTTTGAGTCTGTAGAAAGCTTTTCTAACCAATCGTGTTTCTTTGCGTCTTGGTTGCATCAGCTTATCCTTAGATCAATTTGATCACAAATGCTGCAACAATGGCTGCTACTAACGTAACCATAGCACCACCAAACCAAACTAATGTGCGGTATGCGCGCTCTAATCGATCCAAACGAATTAAAAGACCTGGCTTAGACTCATCAGTTGGATCGCCAATGAGCGCCGCAACAATCATATCAACCTTACCTTTCATGTATTCCATTGCATTACTAAGAGATTGCAGATCCATAATTTCTCCTTAACCGAGAGGTGCCTTCCTTGGCACCTTGATCGATGTTAAAATCAGGACCCAACGCGACTGCGAAGCAAAACTGCGCCACGATTCACGTCAAGCACCTTCACGCCACAGAGCAGATCGAACGTCACAAGATGACCTTGTTTGGTGCCATCATACGTAATAACAATACGCATGGACAGGTCATTGTAAGACGACACACCGGAAACTGCACCAGTACCAGACCTTGGTTGAGCCAACGGTCGACTGATCAATGCAAGTGCATTGCGATCAAACGCAAAGTTATACTGGAATGCAGGACCGTAATTGACAACGTCGTTGTCTTCAAGGGCTGCTTCCAAAGGACGATCAAGCATGATGTAATAATCACCAGTACCACTGCCATCATCAACGTCAATGATGCAGTATTCACCCGAACGGACAGGATCACTGTCAGAATCAGCAAAACCGACAAGTTGGCCAAGCTGAGGGACAACACCACTAGCAGTGATATTGATTTGCTTGTCATAACCAATCGGATACGTAGAGACACCAGCATGGCCAGCAAGGTCAACCTCACCGACAGTGCGGAACCTGACAAAACTGTCATCCGGACAAGCCGCTTCAAGACCACGATCAATCGTGATTTCAGTAGCATTAGCACCAGCAGTGACACGATATACACCAGGAACCGTAGTAAAGGTGATGTACATACCAGCAAGAATAGCACTAGAATCCGTAGTCATAGTAATGACAGTAGCGCCAGCGGAAAGTGCACCATCAACACTATAAGCAGCATTGGTTGTACCAACAGTGCTACCACCATCAGTCTTGTAACCACAGGCATTCTGACTCATGAACGTCTGGTAACCCAACTTCTTACCGAGTGAAGCTTCACGCAAAGCAGTACCATCATCGCCGACTCTTTCAGCTGAAAGGAACAAGTCCAACTTCAAAGCTTCAGTTTCAGTCGCCGTAGTAAGAATCAGATTGCGACCGTCCACCGGGACCTTCTTAACATTCTGGACTTCACGAAGATCAAGAATAGCGTCCTTAATGTCACTGGAAGTGTCGTCAGGATCAATCTCAATTTGATTATCCAAGAACTGGTACACTTGACCCAACAGAATACGGTCAATATGCTCAGCTAAAGACTTTGCAGCAGGCTGCAAGTACGTGTTGATGAGATCGACAAAAGAGCGGCTCTCTTCACCATCACGAATCATAAAGGACGTATGAACATGTTGATTCAACACAATAGCCACCTTATCGGCCGTTGCACTTTGCACATCAACATCATCATTCGTACCCTTACGCTTGGCCTTAAACGTGCCAGGCAGACGCGTATTGACAGTGTCACCAAAAGCGGCAATCTCATCTTCAAAATCAGTGTGGACCAAATGCCCAATTACCATATTCTCCTCAAGCCTAACCAGCGTCTCCGCGGCCCAAACCTGAGGATTCCAAGCTCGTTCGTCGGTATCGAAATCATTATCAAACGCAACGTAACTAATTGATTTCAGAAACTTCATGGTTTTTCCTTTACAGGGGTTGATTACAAAATCACAACCCGGAATATGGTTCCCGAATTACATTACGTAAAAAGTTCCGGTTGCTCTTTACGCTTTTTTCGGTAGAGTGCAGGGTCTAAAGCAATTTTACCTATATCAATCTTATCAATCTTTGAACCTGTACCACCACTACCACCAAGTCCACCAGTCTTACCGCCTTGAAAGAGATTACCATGTTGTGGTAACTCTGCCATTCTTTTTACTGCATCATCAACAGACAGGTTAAGCATGATTGGCTTTTCGTCTTTATCCATATCCTGAAAGTCAACTCTTGGTTCAAAAGCACCAGTTGGCTTACCTGCGTCGTCTAGTTTTTCAGCTAACTTAGTTGCAGGCCGTAAGATTGCCAGAATTTGATCGGCCTGAATTGCTTTATTAGTGGCAGCTGCTTTAGTAATTGCAGCCTCAATAGTCGATTTCGTATATCGTTGTTGCCAAGAATCCCGGTCTATGACGGCGTCTTCGAGTTCTTGTTTGTGCTTCTTAGAAGCTTTCTCTGAGGTTTGACGATTACGTTCCTCGACTGTCATATACTGCTTTTGTAAATCATCAATTTGCTTCTCCAACTCACCTTTCTCTTCGCTGCTCAATTTAGCAGTCTTTTTGTGTTCCTGGAGTTGAGTAGCTAATTGCTTCTGTGCATCCTGAGCCGTTCGCTTATGCTTAGCTGCAAAAGTATTTGCTTCTTCTTGTGTAAAAATCTTTTCTACTTTCTTAGCTTCAGCAGCGGCCTTAGCTTCAGCAGCGGCCTTAGCTTCATCGTCGCCATCAAAACAAACAAAAGATAGTGTTCTCAGATACATAGTAGTTTCCCTTAATTAGGAGCCTTGCAATTAAAGTCTGTGCAAGTTCAGACATGTCCCCAGCCACGTGGCCAAGTGTTATTTTCATCATATCGACGACAACGCATCAATTAACCCTATTCAGTCGCACAGTTTTACCTCTAGAAAGATACCGTGCTAAGAATCGCCAAGCATAAGCACTTGGGATTCCTGCAGCAATATGTTCTGGGGCTTCACCTCTTGCATACGTACTACGAACAGAAGAGATTCCTTGGCTCGACACGGCCAAGTTCTCAAGTTCTAATTCCGGATCAACGCCATCAAGCAAAGCAAACGCACACTCATAACAAGCGATTTTAATATCATCCGGTATAACTTCATCGCCTTCGGCTTCATCGCCATAGTAGCGAGGAAACTCGAGTTCTTGGTCTTCGTCGACAAGTTCACCGCTGAAGCGAAGTCTATCAATACGGTACGACGCTTCTGTTAACGCTTTAGTTTTGTCAGCATTATTAGATTCCGTCCACGCTAAGACATGTAGTCTTGTAGCAAAGTAAGTATCCGCGTTGCTGTAAGTGTCGTAAGCGGCCATGTGTTACTCCGGTACTAATTCGTCTTCTAGATCATACTTTTTAGGCAAACCATTTGCTAAACGAAAAGCATTTTTAGCGGCGTTAGACGTTAGAATAGTCTTTTTAGAAATTGTTTCATTTTGTCTTTGGTAATAACGATCAACAGCGACTGCTGCCATTCTTAAAACTTCAACTTTACAACCTTCTGGGACATTATTGATTGTTAACTTCATTTTACGTACGCCTCATGGCTGCCAATTGTATCTTGCTCAAAATGAATATCGAACTCTAAGAGTGCAGCGTCACCAGTAAAGTCATCATTCCCTTGGCCGCCATCACGGTATAATCTACAAATTAACTTAGAAGCTAATGTCAAACTTGAGCCGTCAATTGTGTCAGTTTCAGCTTTTTGGTGCTTATTGATCGTACCATCACCATCGTCTGACATTGTAATAGTTGCTGTGTTACCAAATGTTCCATCAAGATTCGCAACTGTATATTCAAGGAACCAGTCAATTTGGCCAGTGTCTGTTGTTTGTGGTGACCAATGAACATGTGGATGTAAATCACTACCTAATTTATAACCGTGGGGTATTAAGACGCCAAAAAATACTTGTTGCTCTGAATTATCCGCAAACATGTAAGTAAATACACCTGTGCTACCTGCACCATCATCGGCAAATTTAGCAAAAGTTGGTTGTTTTATTGGCCCTAATCTTGTAGATAATGCATCGACCCAAATGTCATCCCAAACGGTCGCTGCACCACTCATCACCAACATACCGTCAGCTTCAAACTCAATATAATCTGTGTTGTCGCCAACAATCAATGAACCGCCAGTAAATTTATAAGATCCAGCACTTACAGTATGTATAGCATTGTCGCCATCCCACTGTATATCATAGTCTTTTGCAGCACCAAACTCTAATTTTATACCATCCCCTGGAATTTGTACGTGTCCACTAGCATCCACAACTATACGCTGAGTGCCAAAGCCGTCTGCAAGAATAATGTGTCTTTGTAAGTTAGAGTCTAAGCCATTTACATTTGCCCCAATAATAGTATTTTTGTCGCCAGTTACAAGCCCGCGACCTGAGTAATAACCTATAATTGTATTTGTATCGCCTTTAGTTATATCAAGTGCTGCTACATTCCCTATGGCTACATTAGAATGACCAGTTGTACATGTTCTGAGTGCAGCTCTACCAATAGCCACACTGCCCAAACCTGTTACAGAATCACGTAATGCCTGCGATCCAATAGCTATATTAAAACTACCAATCACATTATATTTAAGAGCATCTGCTCCTATGGCTACATTATAATCCCCTTCTACATTGCTTGCAAAGGAAAATGTCCCTACAGCTAAATTTGTAATACCATTAACATTTAAGGCGCCTGAATTTCTACCCATAAAAGTATTATTTGAATCTGCACGAAATTCGATTCTCGCAGTGTTACCAAAATCATTGATACCTACTACAGCTGTGGTAGGTATAATTTGTCGACAAACAATGTCGTCAATTGAACCATCGTAAGTTAAAGTTGGTGTAAAAGTAAGTTTCACTGTGCCAGTTGTAGTAGCTCTAAAAGCATATACTTTAGCACCATCTGTGGTTATAGAGAGATTACCAGTAGTTGATTCCATTGTAAGACTTGCTGATCCTACGGTTCGACCAGAAGTAGTAAGTGTTACATAATATACAAGTGTGTTACTGACTGTTATGTTTTGATAAAAGTCACTAGTATTACCTGTTTCGTGTCTTGCAACGCCGGAATCCCATACCCACTCTGCCCCACCATCGTCGATTACCCAATCGGATAAGTCGCTTGCAAAATCACCATTAGTGATTAAATCGGCACCGAAGGTTGGATCATCACTATCGAGGTGTCTAACTGTTAATGAAGCTGGTGGCGTAACTGTACCGACACCAACATTACCACCAGTAAAAACAAAACTACCAGTACTAATAGTATGAACAGCATCATTATTATCCCAACCAATTGTATAATCTTGCTCGGCACCTAGCTTCAATAGGCTACTATCACTGTCGATTGTAATATCGCCAGTAGTGACAAAAGCAGCTGCTGTCAAAGTGCCTGATGTTTCGTCATCACCATTATTGATTAGATAATCAGTATGTGCTTGACTGTTATTTTGACTATGAGCATAGGCTGTATCCCAATCGTCTGAATCACTGGACCATACCGGAACAGCGTCAATACCTTCAGACAATAAAACTTGGCCAGAAGTACCTTGGGCCAAAGCTTCATAGTCTTTGGAAAATGGATTATTGACTTTGACCAAGATCGAACCGGTAGCTTCGATACTCTCCACGGAGGGTCTCTCAACAAATTCCAGCTGTACCCAGTCACTGAAGTCGCTCAAAGTGTCTCTTCTATTTTAAGGTAAGCAGTGCCAGTAGTGTTAGCACCAACAGCATCAAGATCTGTCCAACGTAAATAGTTACCATTAACATCAGGAGTGCCTCCCGCATCTGTAATTGTAAAAGTATAAGGGTTGTCGCCAGTGCCGCCCTGATAAGCTAAGACGTGGCCAACGTTGTCTTCGCAAACTAAGTTTGTGACGTCTACTACACTTGACAGATTAGATAAAGACTCAAGGTTCCAAGCTGGAACATGATCAAAAGTAATCTGCATTTCAAGGAAACCACCAATAATATTATCGCCAGTGAGACTACCAGTCATACCAGCATTGTTCTCAGCTGGTGACACCTGTGTCCAAGCGGTTGTACCGCGAGCGTCGTCGTGTTCAATCAAGAGGTCTCTGGTCCAAACTTTGTCACTGCCAGTGAACGCGCCGCCTTGCCACGTGCCGCCAACAGCAATGTTAAGATCAGGTGCACCATTAAGGTTCTGATCCGAAGTAACCGTGATTGTGTAAGTACCTTCGGACCGTAAGCTCGCGTCTGGTTGTGTTACTGCGAGTATTGGTGCAGTGTCTGCAACTTCAATGATCTTTTCAAAGACTTCAGTAGCGTCATTTGCTGCTCTATTTGCTGTAATCTTAAAATTATTAGCACTGTCGTTATAATTGCCTGGGTTCGTCAATGTGATAATCTTGTCAACATTATAAGTATTCAGATCAGTGATTGTAAAATCACTAGTTGCTGAACTGTAAGTCACAGTGTCATAATCAGCAACTACAGTACTTTGAGTGCCTTCTTCAGTGCCTTTGAAAGCATCAGCACCCGGGTTGTCGTCGTTAGTGTAGTCACTATCAATGAACGTCGGGACTGTGTCGTTACAGATTACAGTGTTGTAACCATCAACTGCACCACCATTCAAAGTTGTTACTGCAACTGGGCCGTAAGCTCCATCGGCATTACGGACTTGGACTTTCGCTGCTAATGCTGCTGGCGTGAAGCCAGTTGTGTCAATTGTTGCTGTAATAACAAATGTATTAGCACTCGGAAAACCTTGCTCTGACGCTTCACACGCCTCAAAGTCTAAGACTCTTGCGGCAACACAAGGAACGTCTGCCGTTCCGGTGATTTGAAACGTGTCACCGACTTTCATTTCTGTTTGGCTGCCTGGGTATCCGCCGGTAAAATGCAGTGTCAACAGCGTTGGCCCGGCTACAATATCTATTGTAGTTGTGTAACCAGCACCCAAAGTATTATTAGGGAGTAACAAATGAACAGTAATATTGGTACTATCCGCAGGTAAAGTGAAATTAACGTCTTTTTCATAGTGTCCTTCATCTGTTGCTTCATCTAATTCGATGGTTGTGTCATTGATTTTACACATTGGAAAACTGGAAGTAATATTGATTATAACATCAAGCGTACTAGCGGTACAAGTATCTAAGACTGTTTCACCAGAGACATCAATCCAAGTCTTGGATGAAACTTCTTCATTGTCTTCGTCTTGAGGAACAATATCTTTAATCATGATGTTACCACCATGGGCCGCTAAATTCAAAACTTCTCGCTGCGTCATACCTAGTTCTTCGACAATTCGGTCCCAGTCCCAACGGTCTGGTTGAGCTTGTTTCCACGGAGTTAGACTCCGACTCTTGGAAACACCTTCCCAGACACTTTTAAGCCAGTTACCCATAGTTACTCCTCTGTGAGACGGGTGGCACAATTGCCACCCGCCTTGATTTCAAAATCAGTCGTCACCAAGAATGGACCAAACAACCGTAATCGTCCCACTCACCTTCATAACGTCGGCGGAAGCCCCGTGGTCACCATCGTCATATGTACCAATATTCAAATGAATATCAATAGCCGACGTCGAACCGTCATAAGTTGCAGCTGTACCATTTGCAAAAGATTCAATTGCATCAGATGTCTTAGCTGTAAGAGCAGCAGTCTGTTCAGTACAAATATCTTCTTCTGTACCAACAAGACCGAAGCCAACTGCTTGTGCAATTGCCACAGAACCTACACCGATACCAAAATCAGCGGTATCTGAAAGACCAGCGCCACCACCTGTAACCGCTTCGAGGCCAGCGAGTGGAAAGACCATATGCGCCCCAAGGATGTTCACATGGCCCACAGGGAACGTGTAGAGCATTTGCGTGGCCCATGCAGCGTCAGTTCCCGGAGTAGTACCATCGGTTGTAGCTAGTTCGACTTCATCCAAAGTAAAAACAGTTTTATGAACAGCACCGTTGCCCTTTTCTACAACTGTAAGACCAGTTTTCGTCGCTACTACACCAACACTATCAATGGCCGTGGCATCAGTACCAACGTTATTACTATCAATCTTAGTTTGCGTAGCAGCCATCTCTTCAACGAGACGTATCCAATCACGGTGATCAGGCGCCTTCTGCTGTGCAAGAGACATGTCTCGATTATCAGTATCACCATTCCAAACAGAACTGGGGTAAGAAGCTACCATTTTATTGTCCTTTGAGTTTTATTCAGTCGTCGCCAAGACATGTCCACAAAATCGTAAATGTTCCATTAACCAAAAGAGCGTCAGCTGTAACACCGTGGTCGGCATTGGCGCTCGTACGGAAATTGAGATGGTATTCTAAAGCGGAGGTTGAACCATCAACAGTTGCAGCCGTGCCATTAGCTGAAGATTCAATTGCATCAGAAGTCTTTGCTGTCAAAGCAGCAGTAATTGCAGCGACAACATCCTCTTCGTCGCCGCCATTAAGATCGAATTGTGTATCTTGAGCGGCAGCGACTGTTCCAACGCCGATTTCAAAATCAGCTGTATCTGAAAAGCCAGCACCACCGCCATCAACAGCTTCAAGGCCAGCAAGCGGAAATACAATATGTTTGCCAAGAACGTTAATGTGGCCTTGTGGAAACGTGTAAAGTTGTTGCGTGCCCCAAGCACCGTCAGCAGCTGGAGAGGCACCATCAGTAGAAACCACTGACATCTCATCCATAGTAATGACTGTCTTGTGAATGGCACCATTACCTTTTTCAAGAACTGAAAGACCGGTCTTTGTAGGGAGAGTCCCAACACTGTCCAACGCAACGTCATCTAGACCTGCATTATTACCATTGATTCTATTTTGCGTTGCAACTACCTCTGTAAATGCCCTGTCCCAATCTTCGTGATTAGGAGCCTTCTGAGGTGCATTATCTGAATCACGATTACGAGAATCACCATCCCAAACAGAACCAGGATATGAAACACCCATTTTAACTCCTTGTTAATTTGCTTCACCGCGAACGGCTTTACTACCTCTATCACTCGAAGCGGCATCTTGCGTTATTTTTTTTTCGTTTTTAGCGCCTTCCCCTGGATTGTCTGCTTCATCAGGATTACCGCGAGCGTCAGGTTCGCTTTGTGCTACTTTGATTCGTTTGATTCTTTCTGCGTGGTCTTTAGCTGCTTTTGCTGGTTCGTCTTCTTTGTAGCCTCTAGCAATAGCGCCAGTATTCAAAGATAAAAGTCCTATTTCAATGTCCGCGTGAATACTTTCTGCGTCAGATGACAGCCAATTGGCGCCATCAATCTCATTCATAATTGTCTGAAGTTTTTCAGTGCTTACCTTAGAGCTTAATAAAGTAGTACTAATTTCCTTGGCAACAGCTTTCTGGAAGGTGTTGCTCGGGACTGTAGCCATTTGCTCGGCGTAAGCACTAGCTTCCTTGAGTTTTTCAGAATCTGTTTTTAAGCTGTAACGCTCGGGATAATGAATAGTTGCGATTCTATTATCATTCTCGTAGGAACTGTAAAGCTGAGCAATTTGACGTTCTGCTTGCTCAAGAATTAGACCTAAGAAAGATAGACCACTTTCTAGGCCACGTTCATCATACTGCTTGGATTCAGCACTCGAAAACTTTGGTCTGATGGCACTAAGAGCTAAATTAGCTAAGGCTCGAATGTCATCTTTCAGGTTCTTTTGTTTCAACATAGACGCTTCAAGTGGCTCTGACGAAGGATGAATAAAACCGGGGCGATCCATACCTTTGGTGTAGCGGCGACCTTGAATAGAACCTACTTCAACCTCAGAACCTTCAGTTTCATCAGAATCTTCACTGCCTTTAAGGTGCGTTGAGCCAAAATGACCACTGTATTGTTCTGTATAAAATGGAAAATTAGCTTGTAATGAATACATAACATCCGCGCTCTCCATATTCAATAAAGCAATTTGATGATTTACAATATCAGTGAGCATTGATTTTTCTAATTCTAACAAAACGAACGGTATTTTGTCTGTCTCGAGAGTTATAACTTTGTCAGTTAGTTCACCGTTCATATCTATTTGATTATCTTCTGTGTCGAAGAATTTAACTGTAACGCCATTTTCTGTACGCTCTAAAAATCTGTATCTAATTACTTCTTCCGTTTCTGGAAGACCGTGTTCGTCGAAATTTTCATGTGTTTCTCGTAAAAGAAGTTTGTCAAACTCTAAGCCTTCCTTACCTGGCGCATATACCCAATTGCGTATTTGTTCAGCCTTAAAAACATACAAATATGGATGTACTTCAGCTGCGTCAGTTTTCGTTTGGTTGTCTGGAAGTGCAGGCATGTCAACATAAATACCTACCTTACCTAAAAAGATCAGTTCAGGTAAAACTTTACGGCCAATGTAATGATTCATTGTGGAATATGCTAAATCCACGCCGCCTCTAAGCCCATTCATTACCTCTTGATAACTTACTGAACCGTTAATGCGTCTAATATCATCCAGGCGTTGAAAAATAGCATTTTTAACATCAATCAAAGCGGCTGTTGCAAAACCTGGAATAGGTGCTATAGATTTTCGATTTGTAAAATCATTAGGGTCTTCACGTGTACTATAGTGCACCATAAAAGCTTCGATGTAAGCATCTCCACCATCCATTGTAAGGCGATATTTATTCCAGTTGTTAGACAAAGCGTCGTAACTGGGGTGTACTGATTTTACTATAGTCATCAAAGAAATCCTTTTACATCTGTGTTCGTGTTAAGTGAAGCAGCTAGAGGTAAAGCAATTTCAGCGTAACAACGAGCATGGCCTAAGTGATCATCACCTATTTTTATATACTCACCAACAGGATTACCATGACGATCTTTACTGTAACGCCTAATTTGATTTTTGATGTGTTCGCGGTATTCATTTGATAAATCTTTAGGTAAAATAATGGTCTTGTTATGAAATCTATTAAAAGCTACATCCAACCAAGATGTTCTATCGACACTAACTTTATGGCTGTCTTCATCTTGGTCCACAATAATTTGTTTTCCATTTGCACCTACGGAATAATAACAAAGTTTGACATGGCCCCAGTGTTTGACTGCAAATTCATAAGCCAAGCGGCGTTCTGGTTGTGCGTCAATTACACACATTATAATTTGCCATTGCCGCATCAATTGAGCTAATTCAGTGAAGTCTAAGACTTTGCCTTCCGCGAGCACTTCACAAGACGCATTCATATTTAAGTCATTACCGAGTCTTGGAAAACTCCAAGCAGCTACTTCATAGTGTAACCATGTTCCCTGATCCACGCCCATTGTAATTAACTTGTCTTTTGGTGCAGGGTCGCTTTTGATTCTATAACCTACGGCATCACTAATTTCAACATCAGTGACTTGTGCACCATCTGGCACGTGTGGCAACCCAAGCTTGGAATTATAGAATTCTTGTTCTTCTGCCTTATCGATTTGTGCCGCAAAATAAGCTTCTGCAAGCTCCCAGGGCTCAATAGTCTTGGAATAAAGTTGGTTGATATAAAAACCACGCCGTTCAGCGTGCTTCTCTCCGAACGGGACCCAAACTGCATTTTTCAGAAAATATTCTTTGTCTTTTTGATGTAGTGTACCGTTGCATTCTTTGCAAATTAAATGTGTTCCTTTGATTTTAATATCGAGGCGGTGTTCACCTTCAATTTTTAAGCACTCAGGAAAGATTAATTCTGTTTGTTTCGAGCAACAAGGGCATTTGAAAATAAAATGATCTTGCGTGGATAGTAAAAATTCTGCATTGATACCGTGGTTTGGTGCAGTCGGTGTACTAATTTTCCATATTTGCCAAGATGGTTGGCCAGAGACACGCTCTTTAGCTAAGCGAATGTTATCTTGGTTCATTTCATCCAATTCGTCAAAAACAATAAAAGCAACTGGAATGGACTTTAGTCCACCTCTTGAATTAGATCCCCGAATATATAGATTTGCAGAACCTGCCCGTTTGTGACCAACATTCTTCACATTCTGGAACAAGTTCTGTAAGTGAGGGCTTAATTCTAACGCTGCATCGAAACGTGATGCCGAAAAGTCAGACGCCTCAGGAGTCTTAGCCGGAAGAACATAGAGACAGTCTTTACGCATAATATCAATTTTGAAGAAAGTGATATTAAGCATAGCCTCGGTGTAGCCAAGCTGAGCGGCTTTTTGCCCGACACAAATTTGATGGGTAGCTTCGTGCATACCCCGTAACCACGGGTGGTAGTCAAACTTCCACATACCAGGAAACGGTTGACCCATCATCCTGTAACTCTCCGCCCAACGACTAGACGTAGTTACAGCCTTGCGGCGTAAGCCACCTACAACAGTATTTGTGAGGATTGTCTCTAATTCGTGCATCCCGACTTACAGTGCGCTGTGCGAGGAATGAAGAATCTTGGCATGTTTGTCCATCCTAGTATTAAAGTAATCAATAGCAAGCATAGGTAAAACACCCAAAGCTACTGTAGCAAAAACATTGATTACAAAATCAAATGGACCCATTGTCTTAGGGTGTATAGTAGCATAACAAGCCCAACATAAGCAACTAACCCAGTGAGCAAAACAGTATGGACATTGAAATAGCTTCCAACTAAGTAGTTTGCGTGTATCTGCAAATAGACTACTTTGAGTGAACGTCATCGAAATTGCGGCTACTGCCAAGGCTATTGTTATCATTGGCTGATAAGCTCCCTGTATCTTTTCTCTGACTGCAAACCAACAACCTTCTTTGATTTTTTATCCCAGTCACGAATGACTAATGTGGGTGTCAATTTGATTTTATAAAATTTGGCAAGAGCACGTTCTGCTGGATTGCCTTTAATGTTAATGATTCCAACGTTATAGCCTTCAGACTGCAATTTACGAACGATCTTGATAGCTTTGACACAAGGTCCACATGATTTTGAAATCATTAAATACTCTGTATTCAGAGTAATACGCGGGCCTGAAGTTACTACAAACAACATGATTAGTAGTTTTACCATAAGATATAATCCTCTTCTGGTTTGGGAAAACCTTTGTACAAACTGAGAGCGTAAGAGTCTCCAAAATTACGACACTGCTTATCAATGTGCTTGGCATCAACCCAAATACTGCCATTAGGTTGACCGTGTGTCTTAGGGCCACTGCCGTAGTGTCTGCCGTGACTATTGATCAGTAAGGCTCCGGGTCTTTTGCCATCTGCAACGCCGGCTCCACACCAAGAGTGATACCACGTGCCTCTTGGTTTGATAAAACCATCTTTGTCCCGTTTGCTATTACTACCACCCATAGCACCACAAAAAACAACAGGGTATCCAGCTGCGACTGCGTCGCGAAATTCTTCCCAGGATCGAACTTGTGCTGATTCTAATAGCGGATGTTCTTTAGCAATAATTAAAAGTTCTTTAGGAATACCTTCACGATCCCATTTTGTGATTGTCTTTGAAGAGTAAAGCGTTAGATCGTATCTTCCGTACTTTTGACGAAGTAAATTACCGTATTTTTCAAGATAATTTACACACCATTCAGCGCGCATCCCTCCAGAGGGCTTACGTTTGGCTATTAAATTTCTGCCGCCAGAATAAATCATATCAGTACTAGATATAGCAAGGAAACGTTCGTGTATCTTTTTAAGGATAATTTGTACAGCTGTAAGAATATCCATTGCTGTACCTGTAGCAAAAGCTACGCAATCTGGCCCAAGTTGCTGCCGCGGTATCCAAAGCTGTTTTGTTATTTGCTCGTAAGGTTTCCAGAGACAAGCGACTTTACTCTGGCCGAAATTAGTCAAATGACTGTGAGTACAAAAACGAGGATGGCTTTTACTATCTAGATCCTCTGGAATCCAACCGTCATTGAAAGAATTAGATTTTGGAGGAAAAAATTCATCCATGCGACTAGGAGGAAGTAAAGGCGTTGCTAAAGCTATTGTTAAAAAGTCTCGTCTATTCATTTGATTCTTCTTAATATCATTGCGAGGTTGAACCAAAGTTCAATATGCTTATCAACAGTTGCTTCGACATAATTTATTTTAAGATGATTTGAAAAAGCAATAAGAAAAGGCTTGTATTCTTCGAGTTGAGAGCCGAGGATTCCTCTGTTGCTTAGAGCGGTGATTTTGATGAGGTCCGCAACCTCTTTGTGTCCCGCGGACGCAACACGCTCAAAACTCTGGGCTAACTTTTCAAGGATTACAGGATCAGCGTCTGTTGGTAACCAGCTTTTGATTTTGATTGTAAAAGCATTGTCTACGATAGCTGGAACTGGAGCTACACTTCGTTCTACTATAATGGTAATATTTTTCAAAGGTAACAGAATGCCATCTCGTGTGCCCGCAATAATAAAGACATAAGTGCCAGGAGTCCTTGAAGTAAAAAGTGTTTCTTGGCCATTTGTAATAGTTCTATAGTCAACTGTTTCAGGGATCACAAGCCATTGGAAAGTGTCACAATTACTAGCAGTGGCATCA
>SDBS01000109.1_pt1 | contig 63260 bp, 81 predicted proteins | sample 2277091 | NCBI WGS metagenome assembly SDBS01 (sample SAMN10404972, study PRJNA504765) | marine sediment metagenome | isolation source: marine sediment core GS10_PC15, 163 cmbsf | place: Arctic Ocean: Southern Knipovich Ridge | collected 2010
AACTGCCTTGACCCCCTTGACCCCCTGGAAGATGAGAGTATCGGAGTTCATCGGCATCATGAACTGCCTTGACCCCCTTGACCCCCTGGAAGATGAGAGTATCGGAGTTCATCGGCATCATGACTAAACCGAAACCTTGCCCCTTCTGTGGAAGCAACGTTGACCCTGAGGGCTGGCTATGTAATGATGGCCGTCGAGGCCCTGAATGTGAGGGATGTGGTGCGACGGCTACCAGCATCGAAATGTGGAATCAACGAATAACCTCTGAGTCTTATGGCATATCCCCGATTGGGCTGTCCCCCTCGCAAGCCTTCGATCATCATGTGGCTCATCCTAATTTGTTTCGGTCCCTAGCTACCAGGCTTGAGGAGTATTCAATCTTTGCCAAGCTCGCTGGCTTCCCGATGGAAGAGGGGGAGATAGGGCCGGACTGTGCTCGCACCGCTCTTCTGCTCAGGGCTATGGCGACCGTCGTTGAGGAGTCCAGAGAATGATTGTTGTACGTGTAGAAATATGGCCAAAGGGCCAGTCCCTCAAAGCACGTGAATTGATGTGCATGCATATTACCAACGATGGTACATTGAGTGATGGTTCTGGTGATTCAAAGCGTGGCAATTATCGTGTTCAGTTATTCCGAAAAGGATGTGATAATGTTTTTCGGACTGGACATGTTGAAAATTACCCGCGCCGCAGTTACCATGTTGGACGCTTAATCTATCGGGCGTTGGCATCTTGCTTCCCGGAGGAGGTGCGAAATGGTTGATGATCTTCTCAAGCGCACAGGTGAAGTCCGCGTTAAGTTTGATGTTTCGTGGTCAGAAGCGGAGAGAATCATAGATTATCAAAAAATAGACGTAGAGACAGTGCAGCATATAGCCGAAAGTTTGAAACACAAAGACGAAATGGATTCGATACCGGATGATGTCGCTGGCGTTTCCGGACATCGCTCAGGACAGCACGGTTATGTCTGACGCCATCGGAGTACATGCTCCGTCCGATGAAGAGGAAGTCGAGTATGCAGCGCGCTATAAGGAAGCCATTAAGCAAGAGGCGCGCGTTCCGATCCAGACTGAGATGGGACAGGATATTGTTTGGGCGTCCCAGGACGGATCGCAAAACGATTTCATGGCATGTACTGTATTTGAATGTTTAATACATGGAACACGCGGCGGAGGTAAGACCGATGCTTTGCTCATGTCGTATGCTCAATATGTAGGGCGAGGTTTCGGCGCTGCATGGCGAGGTATTATCTTCCGGCAAACCTATCCCCAGCTTGCGGATGTGCAAGCCAAGTCGGAGAAGTGGTTTCGGCAGGCATTTGGGAACCGAGCCAAGTTCAATAAAACAAAGATGCAATGGGAGTGGGACACGGGCGAGATGCTTATGTTCCGTCACATGCGTATAACGTCTGACGCGAATGCTCTTCTGGGACATGAGTATCCGTTTCAAGGATGGGAGGAGCTATGTAACTGGGCTGATGACTCATGCTTCACTCAAATGTTTGCAACTTGTCGGTCATCTACTCCAGGATTACCTCGTATGATTCGAGCTACAACGAATCCTTATGGGCCGGGCCACAACTGGGTTAAGGAGCGTTACCGTCTATATGGTCAATGGTGGAAGTCCATTTATATTGACGATGCCTGTGATCCAGAGGGCCGTCTATATCCGCCGCGTTGCTCGATCTATAGCTACCTAGATGAGAATCAGATCCTTCTCAAGGAAGATCCGAATTATAAACAGACTGTTGTTGCATCGGCGAACAATCCTGCCATGGCACAGGCATGGCTCCATGGGTCATGGGATATTGTGGCTGGAGGTATGTTCGATGATGTATGGGAGCCTGCTCATAACATTGTATCTGCGTTCGAGGTGCCAAACGGTTGGCGCATTGATAGATCCTTCGATTGGGGTTCAAGCGCACCATTCTCGGTTGGTTGGTGGGCCGAATCCAGCGGGAGCGATCTCACATTCAAGGATGGAAAGGTGCGCAGTACCGTTCGTGGAGATATGTTTCGAATCCATGAGTGGTATGGCTGGACGGGGCGGCCTAATCAAGGTCTTCGCATGTTGGCGGTTGATATAGCTGAAGGCATCGTTGAGCGGGAGCTTCTATGGTGTTTGCGTACAGTGAAAGGTACGCGAGTCCAGCCAGGCCCGGCGGACAATGCTATTCATAAGGTGGAGAACGGGATCAGTATAGCAGTTGATATGGCGCGTCCTGTTCGTGTCGGTAATTTGATGTATACAGGAGTTGCTTGGACGCGAGGTGACAAATCAGATGGCTCGGTTGAGGATGGGCTAGAGCATATGCGCAAGATGATCCGATATGCACATCCGAACAAAGGTCGGCCGCGTGAGCGTCCAGGCTTGTTTATTTGCGAGGAGTGCATTCAGTTCATGCGTACAGTGCCTAATTTGCCGCGCGATGAGAAAAAGATGGACCGTGTTGACAAAAACTCTGAGAACCATATCTGTGATGAGACGCGCTACCGCGTGCGCTTCGCTGGTCAGTATATCAAGTCTGGTCGCCACGTCGGAATGTATTGAGCCTTGCCTTTTATCAAGGTTTGTGTTATGATACTGCCTTGGTCCCTTTAGGATACAGACCATACTGGCTTACTTGAGATTCACGTCGCTGGTGGTCTGGATTGCAATCGCCAGGGAAATGTGGCTAAGAGCCAAGGGATATGCCACGCCCTAACCTTCACCTTCGAGACCCTGAGGTAAATCCATGACACTTTCTTCCAAGCATCCCAGTTACACCAAGCATCTTCCCGATTGGAACTTGATGGCGGACGTCCACGAGGGTGAACGCACGATCAAGGAAAAAGGTGATGATTACCTCCCTGTGACGTCGGGGCAGAAAGCTGATGGCATGTCTAACGGTCAGCCGGGCCTGGCTGCATATGAGGCATATAGAGAACGTGCCGTATTTCCGAACAGCGTCAAGGATGCTGTCGAGGCCATGTTAGGTGTGATGCATCACAAACCGCCGGTCATCGAGTTGCCTACTGTCATGGAGCCGATGCGGGAAAGCGTGACGCTCTTCGGTGAGTCTCTCGAAATGCTTCTCCAGCGTATCAACGAACAGCAGTTAATCACCGGCCGTATGGGATTGTTACTTGATGTAATCGACAATGCGCCTGTCGGCACTTTGCCATACATCGCAACCTATCAGGCCGCAACTATTCTGAACTGGGATGATGGTCAGATCGGTTTCCCCATCCGGCAAAAGCTGAATCTGGTCATCCTTGATGAGTCGGAGCATAAACGGATTGCTAATTTCGAATGGGAGTTTAAAAGAAAATATCGCGCGTTGATTCTTGGTGACCCGATGGAAAACGAGGCAACGGGTACTTATTCAGCAGGCATGTTCGATGAGGACGCAGCGACCTTCAGTGAAGCGCTGTTAGTGACTCCCTCCATTGGCGGTAAGGTGCTGGATGAAATTCCATTTGTGTTTATCAACTCCAAGGACATTGTCCCAGAGCCTGATGCACCACCTCTGCTGGGCCTGGGCCGTTTGGCTCTTACCATTTACCGCGGTGAGGCTGATTACAGGCAGGCATTGTTCATGCAAGGCCAGGATACGTTAGTGGTCATTGGAGCAGTCAATTCTGGTATAGAGGGTGAGACCACATTTCGCACAGGTGCCAATGCTTCAATCGAACTTCCTTCAGGGCCGGGTCACGATGCTAAATACATTGGTGTCGATAGTAAAGGCCTTGTTGAGATGCGTGGCGCATTGGAGAATGATTATCGACAGGCCAGTGAAAAAAGTGGACAGTTAATTGATAGTGTGAGCCGTGAGAAGGAATCAGGAGACGCGCTCAAGATTCGTGTGGCCGCACGTACCGCGGCGTTAAATCAGATCGTGATTGCCGGCGCCTTTGGTCTGGAGCAGATACTCAAGATGGCGGCTCGATGGCTTGGCCTGGATGACAACAAAGTCAAGGTTACACCGAATCTAGACTTTGCTGATGATAGTTTGGATGGTAAGACGCTCAATGAATGGATGACTGCCAAGGCACTCGGTGCCCCAATCAGCCTTCGCACTATTCACGACCGCATGAAGGAGCGTGAGCTAACTGACCTAGACTTCGAGGAAGAATTGGAAGAGATCGAAAAGGAAAAGGAACTCGATCTGACTTTCAGTGAAGGTGCTAAGGATGCCGACTTCGACCGCAGCCAAGATGCGGCGGATTTAGCAGCGGCGCGTGAAGAATGAATGGAGGCACTTTGATGGGTACGGCAGTTACCCACGCCACGGTATCGAATCATTTCGACGGGGCTATTGCGCGAGACTTTTTTGGTTTGATGGCAGGTAAATGGCTCGGCGGTGGGATTGGCCGAGGTGTGTATGTGTTAGGCATTGACCCCTCATTGGTGATAAAGATTGAAACTGCAAGCCATTCGTTCCAGAATGTTTGGGAGTGGGGAGTATGGCAAGACCTAGAGTTTTCGGATAATAAGGCCATCAAGTGGTTTGCCCCTTGCCATTATATCAGTCCTTGTGGTATGGTGTTAATACAGGCTCGGACGAGGCCTTTGGATAAGTCTCGCTTCCCGGATAAGATGCCAAGTTTCTTTACAGATTTGAAGTATCAGAATTTTGGTATGTTTGATGGAAGAATAGTTGCACATGATTATGGGTTTAATCGATTCGTTCATCTGGGGGCTATTGCCCGTATGCGAATCGCCGAATGGCGAGATGACGAGGAGAGCTAAAATGATCAACTTGCCTGTGGGGATGCGTGTCGATTTTCAAGTTTACTTGACAAGCGAGTCTAGTGGAATAGACACCGTCATTTCATCAAGTGGCGCAAAATCTATACCAGAAGAAGACATGTCTCCTTTCGTTGATGCCTCAATCGCCGCTGCGAACGAGATGACTGACCTTGATGATTTTCGTCCAATGTTGGACGATGAAGTTATTGAATACTTAGCCAAACAAGAGGGGGAAGACGATGACAATGACCAATCTTGATTATGAGTCTGTTGCAGCCATTGCGCACGAAGCAAATCGCATACTTTGTCGTGTTCACGGAGATCACTCGCAGCCTGAATGGGAAGACGCTCCCGACTGGCAGTATGAGAGTGCTTTAGACGGCGTTCAGTTCCATCTGGATAATCCAAATGCTGGTCCAGAGGCCAGCCATGAGAATTGGATGGCTGTGAAAAAGGCCACAGGCTGGACCTATGGTGAGGTCAAAGACCCCGAGGCGAAAACACATCCTTGCATGGTCCCCTTTGATCAGTTGCCTCTTGATCAGCAGGCTAAGGATCATTTGTTCCGCGCCATCGTTCATGCCTTGGCTCCTTTCATAGAAGATGTGGGATTCGATGAGGAGCCTGTGAAGGAATCCGCCGGTGAGCCTGCGATGGGTGTATTTGGACTAGGCGATGCTTTGGATACTGACGTTGACATAGAGGCATCCAAGGTAAGTCTAATCATCACAGAAGTCACGGCGCTACATGCGCGTGTGTTATGCCTGGAAACGGTACTGGAATTCATCAAGGATATGGAAGGCCAAGAAGGTATGACCGACGCCATATTCGCCGAGAAAACATTGGCATTGATCCATGCACTCGGTGACACTTAATGCAAATCTACATCGACATGGATGGAGTGCTTGCGGACTTTGATAGCCATTATCTCCGCACCTTTGATAAGGTGCCAACCCGGCCCGGTGAAACGGACTGGAAGGCTGTACGTGCGCATAAGGGTTTCTATAGGCACATCCCCCCGATGCATGATATGAGTACGCTGTGGGACCATCTCTGCCGCTACAAACCTATAATCCTGACCGGAATCCCTGCGAGTGTGCCAGAGGCTGCGGAAAACAAGATGGAGTGGGCACGCATACACTTACCTCTGGACACCAAGGTGATTTGTTGCCAGGCCAAGGACAAGCATAAGCAATGCCTGCCCGGCGATTTGCTGATCGATGATTATGAGAAGCATAAGCAAGCTTGGCTCGATGCCGGTGGCATCTGGATCACGCATACAAATGCCAGGTTTACCTGTGCGCGCTTGTATGCGTTGGGGATTACTTAACTCATAATTATTGATTGATAGCGAAAAGGTAAATCACAGAAGAGGAGATAGCCTAATGCCTAAGAACTCTTACGACTTGAAAGATCGAGTGCGGCGCGATTCGGTCATTATTGCAGGCCCCTTAAAGATGGCTGTTTACCGTATTCGCGATCCAGAAACCGACGAATGGAGCCCGCAACAATTTCACGCCACATACGACAACCATGTCCTGGCGCTGATGGGTGAGGAAGTAGCCAAGCTGTTTGCCCGGTTTATTAATACCAATCTGACATGCCCAAATGAAGATAAGTGTGAACTGTCAGAGGCACCTATCGGATGATCGCAAAGATGATCGACGGCGTTACACGTGTCTTGGGGAAGGCTCAGGGGTACATACCCCTCCCGATCCGGGACGAGGAAGGCCCGACGATGGTTTCTTCATGGGAACCGACACCGGCCGAACTTGCTCTCTTGAACGAGGGGGGCCATGTTTACATTCGCATCCGAGGAACAGTGCATCCACCGATTGGGGTTGGTGTTCAAGGCGCCGGCGTATGACAGAGTTATCCATCGAAGCCAAATGCATGGCAGGCTCCATCTTTAGCTCCATACTTACCACGTCTGAACTTTCGTTTGACCGCCCGTGGATCATCCATCCTCGCGCTCGCAAAGGACTGGACGACTTGGTGGCCACTGGGCTTTTGACCATGACGAAATGGAATCAGGCTTCTGACAAATTGGTCTGACGCCGGATGGACAAGTTGAAAGAAAATCCTTTGAAGATTTCCATGGCATTCGTTAAGGCCAATGGCTTTCCTCTAACCACTGAGTAACAATGACTCTCGATCCACGCAAACAACTGCCCGGCGGAGTGCTCACCTTCAATGAGACGTTCTTTGATTCCGTGATCCGGCATCAGATCGGCCTCATGCGATTGTCGGGATCGATCCGCAACCGCGTCTGGACCTTGCTCGATGCGACCGAGGCTGATATGGCGGATAAGATTCGAAGCCGCCTGCTCGGCCGGCGTGGACTGAATACTCCGGCCGACGTGCTACGCATGCAACGACTAATCAAGGTAGTGCGCGGCACTCGGCTTACGGCGTGGAAGCAGGTCAATGCATTATGGGTCAAGGAGATGCAAGGGTTGGCCGTAGCGGAACCGAACTTCATGGACGGTTTAGTCAAGAGTAGCGTGCCTGTGGTCCTGGATACGGTGATACCTGCGACCAGTCTCCTTAAGGCCATTGTGACAAGCAAACCCTTTGAGGGTAAAACGATGAGGCAGTGGTCCAACTCCATTGCACGGGTTGACCTGGCTCGCATTGAGCAGAGCATTCGCATCGGAATGGTTCAGGGCGAAACCAGTGCTCAGATTGCCCGTCGTGTGGTTGGCTCCGCACGCCTTCGAGGAGTGGACGGAGTGACTGAGATCACAAGGCGCCAGGCCGCAGGGATCACTCGTACAGCGGTCAATGGAATCGCTAATCATGCCAAACGACTTTACTACGTAGAAAATAAGGATCTGTTCAAGGAAGAGTTATATGTTGCGACGCTGGATAGTCGCACGACGCATATATGCATGAGCCTGGATGGTAATCGCTATCCGGTTGGCAAGGGTCCAATCCCGCCGGTTCATTTCCAGTGCCGCTCAATGCGGGTTGCTGTGATGACCCCTGAGGCTGTAGGCAAGAGGCCAATTAGGGAATTCACCAAGAAGGGACTCGTCCGTGACTACAGCCGGCAGAATGGACTCAAGGTACAGGGCAACCGCGCCAAATTGCCAAGAGGGCATAAGGGACCGTTTGACGCCTTCGCCCAGAAGCGTATGCGAGACTTGACGGGCCAAGCACCTGCCAAGACCACCTATCAGGAATTCCTTGGCCGTCAAACGGTCGAGTTTCAAAACGACGTGCTTGGCGTGACGCGCGGCAAGCTATTTCGGGATGGCGGACTTACTCTCGACAAATTCGTCAACCATACTGGCAAGCTGTTCACGTTGGATCAGTTAGCCGCAGCACATTCAGCAGCATTTAAGGCGGCTGGTATATAGCTGTAAAGAATTATCGTCTGTTGATGCATCGATGGGCGATGATATTGGATCGCATGGTGTGATCCGTTAACCTGTACAGGAAAAGGAAACCAAGACCATGACTACCAAGGCACTGTTCATCACGGCCAAGGGCGGATCGTTGCTGCCCTTTGGGCCTAAGCTTGTTTTCACCGCGGCTGCGACTGATATCTGCACTGCCACGGCGCATGGCCTACAGACGGGCGCTGGTCCGTTCAAGGTCATGAACAACGTGGCCGATGCTCCGGCCGGACTCACTGAGGCTGTACATGCATCGAGCTTCCTCACGGCGACGAATCCTATTGCGACCGACGTCGTTACCATTGCCGGCAAGGCATACACGTTCATTGCGACTCCTGCGGCGGACGGTGACGTCGACGTTGGTGCTGCGACGACCGTAGGCACTGCCAAATCGATGGCCAATCTTGCGGCGGCGATCAACCGGGATATTCTTGCGGCGGCGACAACCTATGACCTGGATACGGTTCGTAACGATTCCGTCAAGGCCATTATCACCGACGTCGCGGCTACTACGATCCTGCGCATCGTGGCGGCCACTCTCGACGCCGCAATCGGCAATGCCATCACCTTGGTTTCCTCGGATGCCACGATGGTGGCCGACAATGCCACGTTGGAGAATGGCGCCTCCGGGACGGATTACTATGTCATCCGCCTCAGCGCCGATACGTTCAGCTTGGCGACCACACAGGCGTTGGCGGTTGCCGGAACGGCCGTGGACATCACCGATGCAGGCACGGGCGTCACAACCCTGGTCAGCACAGTTACGACCGTAGCCGAGGCGATGGAAGAGGTGCTCCTTGGTAATCTTACAGCGACCGGTTCGCGGGTTTACCCGGCGGCGCACAACATTGCCAAGTTCTGGCAAGCGATGATCGACGGTTCGGTACTCGCTGACATCTCGTAACTAAACGATACTTAACCCGCGGGAATTCTCATCTTTTGGGAATTTTCGCGGGTTAAGTAACTGCCGCTCTAGCTCAACAGGCAGAGCCCTCCCTTGTAAGGAGGCAGATCGGGGTTCGATTCCTCGGGGCGGCTCCATATTTTTGGAATAGATGCATGATGCATCGTTCCTTGCGCCTATGAGGCGCGCAACCGATCCGGCGTGGCCGGGTCAGAATAGGAGAACCGAGTCATGGCACTCGAATTAAGCTACGAGAAAAAGGAAGACGTTCCGGAGGCGCATGCCGATCTTTACACAGAGGTCGAAGGCAAGTGGAACATTACCGGCATCAATGGCCTTGTAACCAAGGCCGATGTCGACAAATTGAACGTGGCTCTGGGCAAGGAGCGCACCGACCATAAGGCGTCCAAGGCAAAGGTTGCCATCTGGGCTGAGATGGACAAGGAAAAGGTCGATGCGGACTTGGCCGAACTGACCGAGTTGCGTGCGGCGGCCGAGGCCGGTGAAGGTGGCAAAGACGCCAAGGAGAAGTTTGAAGCAGGCGTCAAGGCAGCGGCTGAGGCTCGCATCGTTGCGGCCAAGGTAACTTCCGACCGTGAGAACGCGGACCTGAAAAAGGTTAGTGATGAACAGGCCGAGGAGATCGTTGGCTTCAAACAGGATAACACCATTCGCACTATCGGCGATGCAATTCGCAAGGCGGCTACGACGTCCAAGGTCATTGAGACGGCCGTCGACGACGTGATGATGTTGGCCGAGCGCCAGTTCGAGATCAACGATGAGGGTCTCGTGTTGACCCGTGACCAGATCGGAGTGACCCCAGGTATCGCTCCGGATATCTGGCTGTCCGAGATGCAAGAGAAGCGTCCACACTGGTGGCCAGTGTCAACTGGCGGCGGTGCCGGTGGTGGAACGGGGGGTACTGGATTCGCTAAGAATCCGTGGTCAGGCGATCATTGGAATCTTACCGAGCAGGCTAAGGCGATCCAGAGCGATCGTCCAAAGGCTGAGCGGATGGCGGCTGCAGCGGGCACGTCAATAGGCGGTGTGCGCCCTGCGGCTAAGGCTAAGGCATAAGGAGCAGGAGGGGCACCAGTTGCGCACTGGTGCCCCTCTGTGGCCTTTTTAAATGCCTTTGCTACACCACACAACATTCCCGATGGGTATAGCAACGATTTGAACTTGGTGATCGGTACCGGCTTCCTTGATTGCTTGCTGAAGCGTTGGGAACCGTGAGGGACGTTCGTCCCAGAAACCATCTTTAGTTAGGTCTTGTACAACATATTTCATTTGCACTTTCCTCCTTTATTAGCCGATGTTGACGGTCACACCCTTATCGATCAGGGATTGAATGTCATCGATTCATCCTCCTGTCAGGGTTTACTCCCCGCGTGCCTTGGTGATGGCAGCTTCAATTGCAGCGACTTCGGGCTGTGATGTTGTAAAGCCTTCTTGCCAAAGGAGCTTGTTAGCCCCCTCCAGCGCAGCCAGCAGGTCGGGCGCGGCTGCAATAACGGACTTGGGAACTTCCATCTCGTCAACCAAGATGGCAGCAAACCCACCCGTCTTACTGTCAAATCCGGTGCCTTCGATACAAGTCATTGTTTCGTCCTCTGTTAGGGTGAAGATTTCACTTGCCTTGTGCCGCACGTTCGATCATCGGCAATATTACATCCTTGATCCATTCCTGTAGTCTCGCTTCCCCCTCCATGAGACTCTCATAGATCGCGGGATCGTCGAAGTAGACTTCCATGCTGAATTCCACACTGAATCCACTTGCATTGTTGATCATCGTAGCCTCCTAAGCAAAGGTTGGGTTGCGCAGGAACGCGCGGGCTTGACCGACGGTGCGGAATCCTTTGGTGGATGCCCTCTTGATACCTGCCCAGGCGGCCATTGATCCGGCGCTTGGTACGAATTGGCGGCCAGGCATGCCGAGCAGCCATGATCGCCGGCGTTTCCTGAGTGTGCCGATCTGGTGTCCGTCCTCGTTAAATACGCGGTAACACCAGGTCCGTCGTCCCCGAAGGATCTTGGGGCTGAGTGCACTTTCAAGTGTGAAGGTCATCGGTCTATCCCTTGATGCATCGCTGGATGTAATGTTTAGCTTCCGTCTTTGTACGGAATGATGCGTCCTCTTTGCCATCTATGAACACGACCCATTTGCCATTTCTCTTTAGGGTACTTATCGTGACACCCTCATAGAATTCGCTAGTCATTGTCCTTACCCCTCCCGGATTTTCAGGACGCAGGAGGCAACCACCGAGGCCATAACGTAGCTCGAATGAACGCTCCGGTTCAGTACCATATCGCGCTCGCCTGCGTAGTCGTCGCTGGTCAAGAGCGCCTTTATCTCAGCGCGGATAACATCGACCGCCAGGTCGATGTTGTCGGCGGTAACTGCGCCGGTGTTAACGACCGCGACCATCAGGTCGTTGGCGAAGCGGGCGATGGAGGTCATGGCAGGCTCCCGGTTGGGGTTAGGACTATTTACGCGCAGCGCGCAGCGCGTCGGTCGTGGTGGGCAGCACCTTACCGGTCCCGCCGCATCCGAAGCATGTGTCGCCGTGCATCTCGCAGTAACTGTGTTTGCCGGAGCCACCGCAGCGTCCGCAGGTCTTGAGGGCCAGTTTGCCAGCCTTGATCAGGCGGCGCTTGGCGATTCGGAGAAGCTTGGCAACGTTGCTGCGTCGCTCGGTCGGTATTGCCTCCAGGTCCGTGCCCAGGACTAGGTCGATCAGCGTGCGTGCATTCGAGGGCATCCTATTCCACTCTTTTGTCCAGCGCGCTGTTTTCACCTCTGCCTCGGTGACCCAGCCTTCCCGGTTCGACCAGGAGATCGCAACGTTGCCCTTGTCGTTGTGGAAGTTCAGGCTGAAGGTTTCGCTGCCCGATCCGTCGACCCCGCTCAGGCCTGCGCCTGAGCAGTGCAACGTGCCGATGGGCGTCTCAACGTCGGTGCCCATCAGGGCCTTGGCCTCGGTGTAGGTGGTGGGGGCGGTGAAGGTCATCGGGCGATCCTCGGTTCGGGTTCTAGTAGCCATGGACCGCTTGGTAAGCATGGGTCTCGGCATCGGAGCAGATGAAGTCATGCTCGAAAGTCAGGGCTAAATAAACCTGTTCGACCGTGCTGTCATCGCCCAGGCCCATCCTGCGTGCATCGTCTAGCGCGACGGCGATAGTACCTTTGTCGGCGGGGGTCAGGGCTTGTATGGTCATTGGTTGATCCTCGATTCGGGTTGCGTATGATGTAAACATAGGGGTCCATGCCATCGTTGTCAAGCTTTTTTATGTTCTTGGTTTGTTCCCATTGCTCGCCGCAGAACAAAGCTCATGGCGTTGTCGAAACTAGGGAACCTCTTAGCCCAGAACGATTCAAACTTGTTGCCCTGGTAAATTCCCGCATCAACAGTACGGTCCCGGACCCGGATATAAAGATTCGTACCTTGGCGAATCAAGAGCAGGTTTTTATTGGAAGCTATGATTTGCTTATGTTGAGTCCAGTGACCACGGCTCGATAGCATATTCCTTTCCCATGCTGGGTACCGTGCCAACTCTGCATGCTTTTGATGCTGTTCCTGTTGTCGTTTTTGTCGTACCTTCTCATTATGGACCCTGCGCAGATGCTCGTTCCGTGGTGTCCCTTGTTGAGCATCGTCCATAGATATCGGATTTTCCCCCATTGTGGATTCGGCTATTGTACCTCCGTTTTCAAGGGAGTGGCCAAGTATGGAAACATAGTCTGCTGTTTCCCTTTGCTCGGCGGCCCATTCAGCAGCGCTATGAACAGAGGAAATAGAGTAAATGGCGCGGATATCACCCCAAGGCCATCGTCTCCGTTTGAGGTCGGTTTCCATATCGTAGACTACCATTTCCTCCTCCGTTGGCACGTGGTGGGGTCGCGAGTGACGATCCAGTATACCATCCAGGCGCAGATGCTCCAGACTATAATGTGGCCGAGGATGAAGGTCATTGGACTGTCTCCGATTTCTTGAGGCACTCCATGCAACGCGCGTCGTGGCCCACTGTATAATGGAATATAGGATTGAAATGCCCCACGTGGCCGCATGAGAGTAGGACCAGGGCCTCGTCCTTACGCTTTTCTACGCACATAATTGTGCGGATCGGGCCTCGTGGGTCTGGCGTCATATTCATGCCCCTTCTATCAGCTTGATCGCGTTGACCAGGCTCGTTGCGTTGATGTATCCGTTCCAGGCGCCGTCCCAGGATACAAACCAATCTCGGGAGGTTCCGCCAGCGGCTTGGCCGCCTTCTATGTGGAACCGCTCGCCGTCCGCAAGGCCTTCAAAGTGGCCAGGGCGTGTTTGGGTGATCTCGGTGATCCGCTTGACCAGGGTCTGGCGGCCGTTAACGATGATCGCGTTCAGGTGGCCGTTGCAGATCGTGGTGTATTTGGCGGTGGTCATTGGTTTGCCCCGGTTCGGGTTGCTTATGATGTAAACATAGGGCGCCGAACGCCCTATGTCAACCCTTCTGATGTAAAAAGTTTTCGTTCAGGTTCTGTTCCGCTTGCTCAAGACCGCGCCGCTCTTCAACGCCCAGCCGGGGATCGCCATCTCAGCGGTCTCGTGGGCCTTACGTCCGCCGCTGCGGCCGGAGATCATGGAAACGAACATCCAGCCTTTCCGGCCAGCGTAGTAGCAGATGGAGCCGTAGACGCCGGTGGTCTTGGGGTCTATTACGTCGTAGCGTGTGTGGGTCATCGGGCTGTCCTCGGGTTCGGGTTAGGTGAGAAGGGCTTCTGCAATCTCGTAAGTATCAAATCCTGCCTGCGCCCTTGCTTTGCCTACGGTCTGTGCAAGCTTAAGAGAGGAGGACCAGTAAACTTGGGGGAAGTTGTTTTCATAAAGGGTATCGGTTACCAGGATCGCGTGGGTAAAATTGCGCTTGCTGTTGCGGGTCCAGGTGGTTCCGTCTTGGAAGGTGGCTGTGTAGGTTTGCATGGTGGCGATCCTCGTTTCGGGTTGCTTGCGATGTAGATATAGGGAGCCATGCCATCGTTGTCAACCCCTAAATGACAAAAATCGACCAATTCGCGTTTTGTTCCAGAAAAGACTTGCATCTCGATGCTCGATGGTGTATACAAGGAGCGAAATCAAACGGTCATGGGTCGTTTGGTTCAGACCCCTTACATCATCCAGACCCGGCCATGGTGCGCGGCGACGGTTCATCCCTTAGCCATGCAAAGGAGATAAAACCATGGCCGCTGGTCCTCTGACCCAGGTTTCCGACATTGTTGTTCCGGAAATCTTCACTCCGTATGTGCAGCAGTTGACGGAGGAAAAGGCCCGCATCATCCAGTCTGGTGTTGCGGTGCGCGATCCTGCCCTCGACGAGATGCTGGCCGGCGGAGGCCTAACTTTCAACATTCCTTCCTTCCGAGATTTGGACAGTGATACTGACCGTGTGTCGACCGATACGTCGGCGGGCGCCGGACGGTATGTCACGTCTGGCACTGCTGCGCCTGATCCGTTCAAGATCGAGACCGATCAGGAGATTGCGGTTCGCTTGAATCGTAACTCGTCCTGGTCGCAAGCTGATCTTGCCTCGGTACTGGCCGGCGCCGATCCCCTGCAGGCCGTTATCAGCCGTGTTGCTTTCTACTGGACTCGGCGACTGCAGGCCATTGTCATCGCCACTGTTAATGGCGTGATCAAGGACAACGTGGCCAATGACTCCGGGGATTACGAGAACGACATCTCTGGCGCCTCGTTCATCGATGGTGTGACCAACTTCTCGGCGGAAGCCTTCCTCGATACGGCCGTTACGATGGGCGATTCGATGGAAGACCTGGTCGCGATCATGGTTCACTCGGTCGTGTACAACCGGATGCAGAAGAATAACCTCATCGACTTCATCCCCGATTCGGACGGCAAGGTCGTTATCCCGACCTTCCTTGGCCGTTCGGTGCTGATCGATGACGGTATGCCAAACGCCTCGAACGTCTATGACTCTTGGATGTTCGGCGCGGGCTTCCTCAGGTTGGGTTCCAGTGCGCCGAAGGTTCCGACCGAGATCGTCCGCGAAGCGGGCGCCGGTAATGGCGGCGGTCAGGAAATCCTGTACAGCCGTCAACAGTGGTCGCTTCACCCGGTCGGGCATGCCTACACGGGCACAGCGGCCTCCGGTGGACCGGGCAACGGCACGGGCGCCAATGAACTGAACGCTGCGGCCTCCTGGAATCGTGTGTATCCAGAGCGGAAGCAAATCAAGTTCGCCCGGCTCGTATCCCGCGAGGCATAAGCTTAGTCGGGGCCGGGAGGCGGCGGCGCCAAGCGCTGCTCCTTTCCCGGCTCTGACCCTATAACCATAAGGATCATGCATCATGGCAAAAGGATTGCCTCGTTCTCACAACGCTGCGAATAAGTCGCTGGCTCCAGTTAACCGCGATGTGTTCGTGATCAAGGCCAAGACGGTCACACTCACTGAGGACGCCGGAGGCCAACCGGCCTGGGCGACTCTCGTCGTCGGCGATTTCCCCGAGGGCAATGTGCTGTTCCTCGGCGCCGTTGCCTACTTCACATTCTCCGGTTCCGGATCGGATGCCGATCTGGGTGATACATGGGCAGGTGATTTTGGTGTAGGCACGACTCCAAGCACTGATGATACCACGCCTCTCGCGACTACGTTCGAGGATATTACCAAGACCCAGGCTATCGCTGCGGCTACTGCGGAAGTTTCCCCCAGGACCCGAGGCGTAAGCACTGATGGTGAGGCGGGTGTTATCTACGACAACACGGACGGCTCGCTCGAACTGAACCTCAACATCTTGGTCGACTCCGGTGATATAACCGGCGACGACAGTGTCCTCACCATCGATGGTGAGTTGTACATCGTATATGTCATGCTCGGCAACGACTAAACCGACGCATAATTGATGGCTCAAGGACTCAGTCGACGCGCAGAAACGTCGATTCCCTTGGGCTTTATGGCCTGAGGTTCATCCTTGGCGGACATACCGCATCCTCGGGCATTTTGGCCTCCAACCAACACCGAGGAGCAAATCGAATGAATATCAAAGAAGCATTGGCAAAGCTGGACCCGTCTGATGATGCATATTGGACCGGCGATGGCATGCCTCGTATGGACGTCTTACAGAAGATGACCTTGACCCCGGATTTATCTCGGACACAGGTCACTAACGCGGCGCCCGATTTCACAAGGGCATCGGCATTAGAGGCCGATGCCGCTGTACCTGGAGAGGACGATAATGTCGAAGCATCTCCCGCGCCCGAACAAGCCTCCAAAGCCTCCAAAGAGGTGATCGAAGTTCAGGTCGATAGTGACGTAATGGTCGAGGCCGAGGTGCCCACAGGTGGCTCAACGATAGTTGAAGCGCCGGATACCCCTGAGGCCCCCGAGATCGTTACCAGCGCCCCGGAAAAGCCGGTGTCGGCCCCTGCTACCAAGCTGGAAGCCTTGCAGGCTGCCTTGGCCATTCACACAGATGCCATGAACGATGCTGATCGCGTCAAGAAAGCCGCGCTCAAAGCGTTCTATGCATCCAGTGACCAGGTCAACGATCTCAATCGACAAATCGATGCTATCATGAAAGCCGATCCCCATGCGGCCACGGCTGGTATCCGGGACTATATCAAGATGCAGAATCAGGTCCGAGCCGAACGTGCAGGGCGTGCCCGCCGCTTCCTGGGCAATTCAGGCGCACAGCCAGGCGATGTTGCCAAGGCCTTAGAGGTGCGTTCACCTCTCGACAAGGCGATGCATGGGCGTAAACCTGCGCGTGGTTCCCAGAGGCCCTCCATTCGAGGATAAAGGTGCTTCATGCCTAACGGTTCAGATCGAGTCATCTTTCACCATGCCGTTCGGCGACGTCTGTCCTTGGCTGGTGTCCCGGAAATGTTCCGCACGCATCAGATATTCGGCGGTACTGCTATGGCCGTCGCGGACATTGACACGGGTGCAATCTTTCCATCGCGAACGACACCGATCACGTTTCGCACAGCCATTGAGATTACAGAGAATGCAGGAGTCCACAAAGGCCTCGTGTTTGAATTCAGTGGCACCGATATTGGTGCTGCTTTATGGATTGGTGATCAGACCATTGGTTTCCATGCAGGGGAGGATGGAACGGTCAATGGTGCCACTGCACTCTTTGACAACACTGTTGAATTGCCCGTTGGGCTGTTGATGGATCTTGTCGTTGCCATACGACCCGGCGATGGTCGTGTGCGTATGTGGGGCAATGGTGCAGAGCTTGCTCGTGCAGTAGCGTCCTCCAATACCTTCGGCGCTGCTAAGGCCTGGGCAGAAGATAGCAATGGCAGTTTTGCAACGGCCAAACAGGGTACAGTGATCGTGGACGTGCCTGCCGGATCTCAAATAGCACCAGATGGATTTACCGTGATTGAACCGTTGTCTGTTTACGTGGGACAGGTGCCAAGGCACTTTGTGTGATGGCTGATGGTGCGCGGCGCGGTGCAAATAAGACGCTTGCATTCGTTGAGAGCGCGGTGTTTGCAGTTGGGTCCATTATTACTTTGGATGAACTCGACATTACTAAACCGCACTGCTTTGCAGGAGTGCAATTCTTCAGTGATGCAGAGGGCATTATTCCTGCCATCCCTTCAGCCGGTACTGTATTGATTGAGATTCAAACGGTCAATAGTACACCGATCTTTGAAGATGTAATTGACAACGTAATAACAGCGAGTGCTCCCACGACGGTCAATTGGGGTGCTAACACTCAATCCATAAGGGCTACGCCCACAGGGGTAACGGGCGCGACTTATTACAAATTAGTCTTAACATTTAACGAGAGTTAAAATGGCTCTTCGAACTTCATATGGCGGCGGTGAGTATTATGCCACTAGAAAATCGGCGTCCAAAAAGCTTCAAAGAATCCTAATCTCCGTTGATGAGGGACCTTCAGTTGATGCCTTTGGAAGACTTCGAACATCTGAGCCTCGTACAGCATTCGATAGTAAATTACTCTATGCAAGTGATCAGCCTTTATTCTGGGATGAAGTGCTGACGGGTACAATGGCCGAAGTCGCACCGACCGTGAACAAGCCCTATATTGACTGGACGAGCACGGATGTAACGGCGGGAACCCGAACAAGACAGACTTTTCGTAGGTTCAATTATCAACCAGGTAAGTCTCAACTCATTCTCATGTCCGCGGTTCTTGAACTTGCCAGTGGGGCAAAGACTGGGTGCGTGAGACAACTTGGAATATTTGATGACGATAATGGAGCATTTTTTGAGAGCAACGCTGGAATCATAAATGTTGTTACCAGGTGCAAGGATAGTGGATCACCGACGGACCTTGCTGTAGCCCAGGTGTTATGGAACCTGGACACTATGGATGGGGAATGTGATGACGATAATCCATCTGGAGTGACCCTGGATGTAACCAGAGCACAGATATTTGTTATCGATTTTCAATGGCTCTCTGCGGGACGTGTTCGTTTTGGTATTGAAATCGATGGTGGCATCATCTATGTTCATCAGGAAGAGATTGCCAACACGGGATTAATCCCTTGGGCCAGCACCCCGAATCTCCCTCTTAGGTATGCGATTACTACGACAACCGATTCGGGCGTTTGCTCGATGCGAGTTATATGCTCCAGTGTCATAGTCGAAGGCGGAACAGACGACATTGGTATAGTTCGTTATAAGTCTACGGCTGGGGCAGCCGTCACAACAGTAGTGGAAGATGTTCTTTATGCAGTTATTGGCATTAAACTCAAAGCATCTTTCATTGGCACCACCATTAAAATGCTCAGAATGGCGATGCAAACCCAGACCAATTCTGAACTTCTAGAGTGGGTCATGCTATTCAATCCAACGGTAGCTGGAACATTTACATATGGTGATTTATCTAATTCCGCTGTGCAGACCGCCCTTGGTGCAACAGCAAATACAGTAACAGGAGGAGATGAACTTGCTGGAGGCTATCTGCAATCTGGAAAGGATGGAGGATCGGATAGGAGCGTCATGCCAAGCGCTCTGGTCTTAGGGTCTGCCATCGATGGTACCTTGGACACGATTGTCCTTTGCGTTCGACCTATCGGAGGGGTTTCAGCGGCAGATGTTGAAGGCTCAATGACATGGAGAGAATTGAGTTAATTCTCTTGCATGCTTAGGCTGAAGTGTGGTAATATGCAAATTATAAAAGATGTAAATTCGACCCGTTTTTTGCTCGCCATGGTGCGGGCGGCGATTCCCAATTCAAGTTAACAAGGAACCTCAACCATGGCACGAATTCTTGACACTAAGACACTCGACGCTGCAGTGAAGATTTGGGCGGGTCACTTCAATCTCCCCAGCACATTCTCGAAAAAGAATCCCGGAATTGCAATCGGCGGTCGCGAATGGGTGATGCAGAACTTCTTCCTGGCGGACTACAAGGACGAGTTCGAGTATCTGTTGCCCAAGTTCAAGTCACTTCTGGGTGGCGAAAGTCTTGCCGAATTTGAGAAAGATGCGATGGTGCGGTTTACTCTGCGGGACCAGGCCACTTTCGAAAAACTGCTCTCTGACAAATTGGCCATTGATCCTGACGGCAATCATATTGCCGGCAAGATCGGGTCTGTGATCGTCGGTTCCGCTAAGGTTGGCAAGCGAGTCACGCGTCACGGTATGTTGGACGCTCGCTGGAACGAGTATGCTGGTGAGAAAGAAGAACGTACCACTGGTAACGTCCGTGGGATTGGCCTCGATGGTCCCGGCGCAGACCCGCTTCCTCCCGAGGATACTATCTGGACTGATGAGCAACGCCATCTGGGCATCAGCGAAATGTTTGCGCTCAATACCAATGTCTCCATTGCTTTCGCTCAGGCAGGTATTGATGCATCACTCGACCTATTGGACGAGGGATCATTAGGTGCCGTGATCCAGGGACGTACCGGAGCCCAGCCGGTTGATCCAAACGCGGCCGTCACGGGCACGAACTTGTTTACTGTGACTTGTTCGACTACGGCATTTGGAGGTTCCACAGACGCCGCTCCTGGCGCCTTGGGTACAGCCGCTGCTATCACCGATGATTCATCGGCTGATGCGACGGGCACCGTGGGCTATTGTCGAGCGTCTTCTTCCAACGTTGCGGATACGCCGCTCAACGATCACATCGATGGTGAGGCAGGGACATCCGGCGCGGATTTCAACTTCAACACCGTGGCCATTGTCTCGGGTGCAACGGTCTCCATGACATCATGGACCGTGACGCAGCCACAGGGTCCGACTGCGACGTGAACGGGATGAGGGAGTAACACGATGGCTGACGATCTCAAGACGGAAATCACCGGCGATCCGCTCGGGTAATGAAATGGCCGAATTTTTTCTCAAGCACGGTGACGCCATTCATTCTCGAAGTTCGCGTTATCGTGATGGTGATATCGTCATCGTGCGGCCTGATGGATGGGAGTGGTCAGTCGCCGAGCTTCCCAATGTCGTGAAACGCCCGGACCTAAATTTCAGGACTGTTGAGCATTTGGACCAAGAGGACGTTGAGTGGTTTGTTCGGGTGGATGAGACAGATAGTCTCCGAACCGTCCCCGAGCAAGTTAGACTGCGGCACGTTGATGATCGCACGATCCGAAAGACAATTTCAAAATCCTCCGAACACGAGCAGATATCCAGGGCCTCACGTATCGAAGATGTGCGGTTTGTAGAATTCCTCGATGATGAGGGTGACCCGCTCGATACCTTGTTGCGCGAGGTGCTTCACGCCCGCAGGCGGTTTAGCTATGACCGACGAGATAACACGATCACCGACAAGGTGACGGGTCTTAACATATGACCGATTTCGTTTGTAGTTTAAAGGTGTCCGGTGGGGATTACTCCACGCACGCTAGTTATGAGAGCGCGATCCAGAGTGATCTCACTGCCGCTGCTTCTCAGGTATTTGCAGTCAGTGAGGCGTCAAAAGCTATCATCGCTGATGGTACGGCGATCAAGGGACAAACCAGCGGCGCGACTGGGACATTGGAGCATCAGCACGAAACACAAGCATACATCACTGGCGTCTCAGGCACGTTTCAAGCCGAAAACATTATCAAAACCGATGATAGTGGCAGCACTGTTACCCTTGATGATACCGGAGCGGCAATTACCGATGCCGTTCTTGAAGGTGAAGATGCTGAGTTTTCAGCGGCTACCACAACCTACAACGGATGGACGACGGACTCCTCGCACAGGATTGTCATCAGGGCGGCGAGTGGCGCTCAGCATGACGGTGGACCAGCCACAGGGTTTAGAATTAAAGGCTCGTCGGGTGTCGGTTTTGGTATTATCGCCACTCAAGAAGATTATCTTTCATGCAGGGGAGTTAGTTTTCTCACGTCAAACAATCCACAGATAATTCGTATTAGAATTTCTGTAAGTACAACAGTATCAGAATTTTTGTTTGATGATTGCTTTGCGGATAATACTAACAGGTGGTTTGCCTTCGATGTCGTTCCCAACTCGGCGACGTGTAAGAACTGCATAGGACAATTTCTTAATAATATGGGATTTCAGGGCAGCGGCCCTGCAAGAAATAAAATTAAAGCGTACTACTGCACGGCGTACGGCAACAACAGCACAGGCACTTCTGGGTTCAGGTATATAGATGTGAGAAATTGTGTGGCGATGAATTTCGCGGAGGGTGCGAGTGGTTTTTATAATTTATTAAACCTAGGATCAAATTCGGACACGTCCACCCTCGTTTCCAGTGATGTTTCACCTGAAATAGACTCAGCTGGGAGATCAAAATCAACAACCACGCAATGGGTTGGGACGCCGGGCGGGGCGAGTGCGGATTATCACATTCAGGATACGGACGCTGATCTTTTTAACGATGGCTCCACTGAGCCCTTGGGAGTGGAAGTCACCGCTGGCGACGTTGATGCAGACGGGATAGATCGTCCAACCGCATGTGATATTGGTGCTTATGAGTTCGTGGCAAGCGCACCCTCAGGCGTCGGCATACAAACACTTGCCAGTTATACACAATCAGGAACCGGTGCCCATCCCCATTCAGGAGCAGTCGCTCAAATATTATCCAATGTTTTACAAAATGGGTCATTTACACAAATCAGCGCTTCTGCAACAGGTGCACAAACCCTTGCTAATTTCCTCCAAAGTGGAAATGGTGTAATGCTCCCATCTGGGGTTGGCGCAATGACCTTGGCCGACTTCCTTCAGGTCGGTTCGGCTAGTGAAATCTTTACAATAGTCGGCGCAATGACATTGTCAGAATTGCAACAAGTGGGAGTAGCATCAATGCTCCCAAGTCTAACAGGCGTTCAAGTCTTAGCAAATTTCCTCCAAGCTGCAAGTGCCCTGCAAACTTTGACCCTTGCCGGTGCGCAAACCTTGGAAAATTATTTACAGGCCAGCGTTGTTCTAATGGTTCCGAGTGGCGCAGGGGTATTGATCCTGCCTGATTATGCCCAAGTGGGATCGCTCACTCATACCGCTACCGATTTTACCGCAGACGGTGCCCAAGTATTAAGTAGTTATTTACAGACCGGTTCGGCTTTGATGGTACCATCTGGCATTGGAGGCCAGATTCTATCAGACTATGCTCAGGCTGGTGTGGGCATTGAAATCTTCATTGCATCTGGCAATCAATCTCTTTCAAGCTTGACTCAATCGGCATCTTCTGGTATAAGCTTTGATGGTGTCAGTGCTCAGGTTTTGGCCAGTTTCGTACAGAATGGAAATGGCGTTCAGGTCTTTATTGGTACCGGCGCACAGACTCTTGCATCCCTGTCTCAAGCTGGTGTGGGGGTTGTAGTTCTCGCTGGTCCATCGTTTGTGGCGGAGTTCATTGCACTCCTTGGAATCTCGGATATTGAGGTTCCATCGGCCGCAGTCGTTTCTATACCTGAACCCAATAACATTACCATCATTCTTGGGGGAAATACGGGAATCTAATATGGCATGCATCATCGACAAGACCAGTGACGTCGAGAAAACCATTTGCTGGGGACGTGGAGACAGTTCCGCAAAAGGTTTCATCGTTCAGGACAGTGATGGAGTTGCCATAGACATCACGGGATTCACCTTCAAGCTGACCGTCAACACTGATAAAGATCCCACAGATACAACGAATCAGCAGTTTACCATCACTGGGGCGATCACCGATGCCGTCGCTGGTAAAGTGGCATTTTCTCCAACTACCACCGATACAGATATCACGCCTGATACTTACTTTTATGATATTGAGCAGACTGATGATGGCGCTGCCATTTCAACTTTGATCATCGGCAAGTGCCTCATCGTCCAAGATATTACTAAGGCATAAGGAAGCAGAATTGTGGCATTGATCTTGGAAGATGGGACTGGGATATCAGGCGCCAATGCCTACACGACGGCTGCTGCCGTCACCACGTATCTGGTTGAGCGCAATCGTGGCTCTGAAACAGGCTGGGATGGAGTTTCTGGCAGTGAAAAAAATGCCGCCGTGATCGCAGCAACCGATTACATTGAGACTCGGTTCGGCCAGCGATTCCTCGGTCGGCGCCAGTTCCAAAATATCTCCGTTGCACGTGGAACGTTGACGTTCACTGGTCAACCGTTAAACACGGAGACTGTTACAATCGACGGGATTGTGTACACCTACAACACAACCCTCGGCGGCGCAAATAGTGTATTGATTGGCGCAAGTGTGGAAGCCTCCATCAAGAATCTAATTGATGCCATTTCGGCCACGTCAGATAAGCTGGGAGATACCGTAGGAACGGGCACCGTGGCCCACACAACGGCATCAGCGTCTGAAGGTGTAGGTGACCGCCTGATAGCCATAGCCGTAGCCAAGGGCACGCCTGGTAACGATGTGGCTACCACTGAAACGGTTACCACAGCCTCCTGGGCCGCTGCCACGCTTGTCGGCGGGTCTGATACCGGTGAACCACAGTGGCTCAGCTTCCCACGTGTCGACCTGTTTGATCGGGAAGGCTTGCGCGTGTTGGGCATACCCACAAAGCTATTGCAGGCAACGGCGGAGTATGCTGTACGTACAGTCGCCGGGACCAAGCTCTCGCCTGATCCTACAGTTGATGCTACAGGGCAGATCGTTGTTGAGAAGAAAACCAAGGTTGGCCCCATCGAAACTGCCACACGCTTTTCGGATGGAGGTTCACTGGCACAATTGATCAAACCTTATCCAGCCGCTGATAGGTTGCTTTCCGAATACCTATTGCCAGGTGGGAGGGTGGTTAGAGGGTAATGGTTGATCTAACACCCATCCTTGCGGAAGCGGTAGCGCTTGTAAAAGAGAACGGACGTAGTGTGACGCTTATTAAACACAACGCCACTTTGGCCGATTCGGCTCAGCCCTGGGAAGGGCCGACCAATGCACGTACGTTGCCGGCAAGTACCGCCAAGCTAGACGCCGTGTTTTTCAACCCAGCCACATTGGCTAAACTGGGCATATCATTCGAGTCCACGGACCTTGTGCCACGCGCCGAACAGATCATGATGGTAATTCCTGGTGCTGTAAATGTGGAAGAGTTTCAGGAAGTGCTTGATGGAAGTGTTTACTGGAAAATTGGCCACGTGGAAATTTTCAAGCCAGGCAGTACCACTGTTTTGGCCTACATAGCGGTTGGACGATAATGGCGGCTACGCAGGAAACAGCCTCGGATGAGATGCTGGCATTCTTCAAGACGGCCTGGGATACTACGGGTAATGTTGCAGTCTACGAGAATGTTAAGGGCGCAGTTCCCATAGGCCAAGCGGCCTGGGCGAGACCTGTTATTAGACATTCACCAGGAGGCGGTCAAAGTCTTACAGGTGGATTGAGCACAACAAACTATATACGGACTGGTTTGCTAATTGTATCTATCTTTATTCCAAATGGCAATGGTCTTTCACTGGGCCGGTCGCTCGGTAAAACAGTTGCGGATGCTTTCGAAGGCAAGGCAACCGCATCGGCCGTTTGGTTTCGTAATGTTCGTATCGTCGAGGTTGGACCAAGCGACGAATGGTATCAGTTCAATGTCGTCGTAGAATTCGTCTACGACGAAATCAAGTAAAGGAGACGGGCCATGGCCGCAGTCAACAAGATCGACGCGAACGCTACGTCCCTCCGTATCGCGGAGGAACTAACTTTCAAGGTGCTCCCAGGTTCACCGACTTGGCTGCCTATGGAGCCGAACGAGTATGACGATTTCGGGGGAAGCATTGTAACAACTCCTCGGAATCCCATCAACGCCAGTCGCATGCCCAAGAAGGGTGTGGTCACTGACCTGAGTGCGGCCGGAGGCTTTACCTTCGACGTGACGCAGACCAGCCTGCAAGATTTGTGGGAAGGCATCATGTTCGCCGATTTCCGGCGCAAGGGTGAAGAGGTTCCGACTGCCGCGACGGGTACGACCGACCTGTTCGACGTTGCTGCAACGGCTGGATTCCTTGTAGGAAGTTTGGTTCGGTCAACTGGATGGGCTGAAGCAGGGAACAATGGGAATGAGATGATCGTTACCGCAGTTGTGGCGGATACGACCATTGCTGTTTTGGGTGAAACCTTGGTCACTCAGGGATCGCCACCTGCTGGCGTCAACCTTGTCGTGGTTGGGCATGAGGGCGTTTCAGCGGACATCGATGTTGTCGTTTCAGGCACGTTTCCGAAGCTTGTTGCTGCGACCTTGGACTTTACCACCCTGGGCCTGATCCCTGGTGAGTGGATCTTCCTTGGCGGCGATCCAGCCACCTCCGATTTCGTGAACGCTGCAAACAACGGTTTCAAGCGAATCCGTGCCATTTCCACCACCGACCTGGAATTCGACAAGTCAGAATTGGCCATGATTGCGGAGACCGGGACAGCTATCCTGCTGCGTATGTACTTCGGCCGCGTGCTCAAGAATGAAAACGAGGCCAGTGCACTTATCAAGCGACGCACGTATCAACTGGAGCGTTCGCTTGGTGCGCCGGACGATGCAAGCCCTGCGCAGATTCAGGCTGAGTACATCATTGGTGCGGTGCCCAGTGAGGCGACAATTAACATTCCTTCGGCGAGTAAGATGACGGCCAACATCTCGTTCATCGGCGGCGACAGTTCGACGATTGACGGGCCAACATCACTCAAGACAGGAACTCGTCCGGCAATCGTTGAATCGGATGCCTTTAATACCTCGTCCGACTTTACTCGCATTCGGTTGGCGATACACGTGGATGGCACAGAGGCGCCGACTCCATTGTTCGCCTTCGCAGAGACTCTCGAAATCACGTTCAATGAAAATCTGGTACCAAACAAAGCGGTTGGTACGTTGGGTGCGATTGAGATCAGTCATGGTATGCTGAACATTGGTGGATCGATTACTGCATACTTCGCTGATGTGGCGAGCATCGAGGCGGTCAGGGACAACTCCAATGTGACTCTCGACTTTGCAGTTGTCAAGGGTACGACCGGCAACAAGGCAGGGTTTGTGTTTGACTTACCCCTAACTACTTTGAGCGATGCACGATTGAATGTCGTGCAAGACCAGTCAATCAAAATACCCTTGGATATGGAGGCTGCCACTGCAGCGCTGATCGATTCGACTCTCGATTACGTTGCGATGTTCTCGTTCTTCGACTTCCTACCAGACGCCGCTGATAGTTAAGCGATACACTAAACGCAGGGGCATCTGGTCCCTGCGTTAACCCATGTTGCAGAGGAGCAATCAATCATGAGCATGTATGATCAGTTACAGACCGATCCAGCCTTGGAGACCAAGGGTGTAGAGATCGATTATGGTTTCGCGCGAGTTACTTTGGCACGTGCCGGCGGCGCAAACAAAAAGTATGAGAAACTCTTGGACGCAAAGTCGAAGCCTCATCGACGCGCCATGAAGACTGAGACCATGGACAATGATGTGGCCATCGGGATCATGCGCGATGTCTATGCTGACTCAATCATCCTTCATTGGGAGGCTAAGAATGCCAAGGGTGAATGGGAAGTTGGCATCGAGGCCAAGCCCAAGAAGCCTGGCGATCCCATTAAGATAGTTCCTTTCAGTCACGACAACGTGGTCCAGGCAATGATCGACCTACCTGAACTGCTCACGTGGTTCAAGGAAGATGCTGAGAAGTTGGCTCTATATCTGGTTCAGTATCAGGAGGAAGATGTAAAAAACTAATAGCGGTCCTTCAATACATGCTGGAACAAGGACCGCATGAACAAGCAATCCTGAGGTCTTGTATGCAGACCAAGCGTCCTTACCCAAACAGCATCCGCAATGCGCCGGAGCTTGATATGGGATTAGGGTTGTACATGCAAGCCTTCTTGGACTTGGACTCAAGCCGCCTTAATGGCATGTCAATGGGGCGGATTCCGTGGCTTACGATTTATGACTACTGCGACCGAATCGAGGTAGTTGGAGATCAACGGATAGACCTAATTTACTGCATTCAGGCTCTCGATACCTGGTATGTGGACTGGCACCGTGAGAAGAATGGTTAATGGCGAGTCTGAAGGCCTTTGTGAAACGAATCCAACGACGTGCCCGTCAAGTTGAGACGGGTGCGTCGAAGGCCTTACGTGCAACGGCTTTGACGGTCAATCAAACCGTAATCCTTGCTACTCCGGTCGATACAGGACATGCTCGTGCTAATTGGCAAGTTGGAATCGATGCCCCGATTACAGATGAAATTGATGAGGAGGATGAGAGTGGGGTCGCCACAATATCTCAAAACGCAGGAACCATCAAAGGTGCAACCCCGCAAAAGTCAATCATTTTATCGAATAATGTGCCCTATATTAATCGATTGAATGAGGGATCTTCAGCGCAGGCCCCTGCACAGTTTGTGCAGTTGGCCATATTAGAAGCGGTTAATGCAGTTAAAAAGACAAGGTTCTTTGAGTAATGGCACAAGAGCGTCTGGAAATTGTAATTACGGAACGTGGTTCCCGGAAAGTTTCGCGTAATATCGCGAAAATAGGGACCGCGTCCCGAGCCGCCCAGGGAGGGGTGTCGCTCCTCCGCTCCGCTCTGGGCGCGCTCGGCGGCGCTTTGATTCTGCGAAGCACTATTCGCACGCTTGCAACGTTCGAACAGTCTATGTCAACAATTAAAGCGATCACTGGTGAAGTTGGCGCTGGCTTTGATGCACTTAGAGAAAAGGCCGAGGAACTCGGCATACAGACTCGGTTTAGTGCGACGCAGGCCGCAGAGGCAATGATTTTCCTCTCACGCACAGGCTTTGAGGCAGAAGAGGTTCTATCCACTATTCAAGGCACCTTGGATCTTGCGCAAGTGGGGATGTTGGAACTTGGTCGGGCCGCTGATATTGCCTCCAATGTTTTGAAGGGATTTCGACTTGAAGCCGAGGATATGGGCAAAGTTGTTGATATATTGGCGAAGACATCCTCCAGTGCAAACACCAATATAGAACAACTTGGGGATGCCATGAGCTTCGCGGCTCCGGCCGCTGCCGCTCTCGGCGTATCAATCGAGGAAACCGCCGCAGCGGTTGGTGTTCTTTCCGACGCCGGTATTCAAGCCAGCCGAGCCGGTTCTGGGCTGAGAACTTCCTTCATCAAATTGCTCAAGCCCACTGGGGAGGCAAAACAGTTAATTCGTGATTTGGGTTTGGCACAAAGTGATTTTGATATTCAAGCTAGAGGCCTTATCCCAGTTCTAGAGACCCTTGCTGAAAAGAACATTGGTCTCGCTGACGCGGCTACCTTGGTCAGTGTGCGCCAAGCGAGTAATCTTCTAATTCTCATAGACAGTCTTCCACGCCTAAAGGAACTAACAGAACTGAATGAAAAGGCCGCGGGCTCAGCGCGCAAGATGGCCACCATAATGGACGACAACCTAAATGGAGCCTTGCTGCGAGTGAAATCAGCTTTTGAAGGCGTTGTCTTGGCCTTGGGGAGGGAGGGCGCTACCAATAGTTTGAGAACACTGATGGAGAAAACGGCTATAGCATTGCGTGGTTTGGCCAAGAACGTAAATGTTTTAATGCCTGCTCTAGAAGCATTGGCCTTTATCTTGGGTACATTGCTGGCTAGAGCAGCCCTCGGTTTGCTCATAAGTCAAGTTAAGGCCTTAAAGGTTGCTGTTTTGGCATTAGCCACACGTGCTTTGCCATTATTGGCGGCAGCGTCTCTTGCTACATTTCTTTCATTGGCATTGGCCGCTGATGCGGCTGGAAAAACCATAAAGGAGACATTTGCCGAATTGAAGGAGGAAATATCCACAATTGGTAGCGGGCTGTTGGACGCTGTATTTTTGGATGTTCAACCATTCACAGATAGAATTGTGTCCCTTACAAATAATATTAAAAATCTAGGGGGATTTGCAAATCTTACACAGGGTAGATTACAAGGTCTTACAAAAGAACTCACCACTCTTAGAGCATCTATATCAGGTAAATTGGAATTTGCAAATTTCTTAAATAGTGGAGGGGATGCTGCGAAAGATCTCCAACAGCAATTGAAGTTGGTTGATATCCTTCTGTTAGTAACTGAAAAAAGATTGAAGGGTGTAACAACAGCAAAGCCAACGGCACCGGTCCTTCCCTCCGCTGGTGATAGAGGTGGAGGTCGCCCAGACACTCCTATTGCGTTTAGGGATTTACTTCGTGATCTAAGACGCGAGGGAGAATTGCTAAAATTAAACAACGATGAGATGGTCATTCGTGAAACGCGATTCGCTGCTCGTGATGCTCTCGAAAAGGATTTAGACCCAAGACAAAAAGCCTTGATAAGAACTTTGGTGACAAACAATCTTGAATTGGCAAGACACAGAGACATACTTGATGAAATTAATGAGCCTCAGGAGATGTATAAACAGGGACTCATTGACATCAATAAACTCTTAGGGATTAACAAAATTACATCTGGGGAAGCGTCAAATGCGACGGACGACCTTCGCCTTGCATTCTTGGAGACCCAGACGGATATGGTATCTGGCTTTGAACGTGCCTTCCTGAAAATTGGAAGAGATGTTGAGGACTGGGCCAGTCTGTCTGAGAAACTCATCGTTGATGCCTTTAAGGGGGCAGAGGATGCATTGGTTGATTTTGTCATCACTGGTAAATTATCGTTTCGTGATTTAGCCGATAGTATCATCGCAGACCTCGCAAGGATGGCGATTCGTGCAAAGGTCACCGAACCCCTATTCAAGCTTTTTGGTTCGATACTTGGTGGCATCTCCTTCGGCGATAGTAGTACCAGCCTTGGTGCCGGAGTTTCGCCTACTGGAACCGCTATTTTAGGCACCCCTTTCTCACATGGAGGTTTAGTGCGGGGAACTGGGTCGGGCATTTCGGATAGCATAACAGCGAGACTTTCTAATGGAGAATTCGTTACCAATGCTCAAAATACGGCTATGTTCCTGCCTCTCCTACAGGCCATTAATGGCTTCTCAGGAGGCCAGGGAGGGGCCAGTGGGGGCGGTCGTGCCGGAGGTGTAGTGGTGCAGGTAATTGATCAGCGTGGCTCCCAGGCGGCCCCTGTGGAGCGTCTAGAACGAACTGGTTCCGATGGCACAAAGATAATTTCACTTATTGTCAGGGACATCGTAAAACGGCAAGTGTCCTCAGGTGATCTTGATAGGCCCATTCAGGCTCGCTTTGGCCTAATTCCAGTTACGAGGTAAAGATGCCCACTTGGCCAAGTACATTACCCCAATTCGCTCTTAGAGATGGATATGCCGAGGGTTTCAAGTCCACGGTGATTCGCTCCCAGATGGATAGCGGGCATAAAAAACGTCGTCAACGGTTCATCAATGGGCCGGAAGCCCTCGATATCACTATACCGCTGAACGATGCCGAGATACTCATATTTAAGGCATTTTACGAAGATGACCTTGGCAATGGCGCACTCAGTTTTACCTACCCACATCCTCGATTGAGTGGTAATGTGACTGTTGCATTTACCGCCGACCCAGCGCCATTGAAGTCGGAGGGTGCGACCACATATCTACTCAATATGAAGTTGGAGATTTTGCCGTGACAATCGATCAGGCCACTACCACGGCAATGTTCGAGGAGGAAACACTGGACGGCCTTCTCGTACTTCTAACGATAAGCCATCCTTCTCTCTCTGTTCCCATTCAGGTTGTAAACAGTACAGTGGAAGTGCATCGTCACAGTGCAGTAAACTCCGCTGCAGACAGCACTGTTAATGGTAACACCGCGGTATTCACAGGCGCCCCAACTTATGTAACAGGCATCAATGACAGTGCATCTGGAAAAGCATTAAACTTTGAACCGGCAGACCACGCTGATTTTAGCTCGGGAACAGAGTTCGACCTGGCATCCTTTACCATTGAATTCTGGATCGAGCCAGAAACCCTACAAGGCACCGTCGCAGACACCTTCGACGACAATGCGATGATTGGCCGAGACGTCGCTGCCACGAGTGGATTCAGGTTTGGATATGATAAGGATGGTAAGGTATCCTTCTTCTCCTCTGCGAGTGGAGGTACGCTCGATTTAACATCTGCCGCCGGAATTCTTGCCGCCGGGGTTAGTGCCCATATTGCCATAGTCTATAATGGAGGCAGTAATGCTGGGCGTCTGGTACTTAATGGAGCCACCATAGCTACAGGTACAGGCTCCATTGTAATACCGGTAGGACAGAGCCTGAAACTAAACGGTACCTGGGCAGGAGGTACCAACGCAGATGCCACTTACGACGAATTCAGAATATGGAATAATGTACGCTCCGATGCTGCCATCTTACGAGACCTTAACAGGCGCCTTATAGGTAACGAATCAGGACTCGTTGGAGCCTGGACCTGGTCCGATCCCAACATATTTGTTGGTATACCGTTCCAGATACAGCTTCCCTCTGATGAGGCTGGCAGTCCGCCCAGTGCGAGATTAGAGATCGACAATGTATCCAGAGAGATCACTTCAGCAGTACGTACTGCGACTGGATCGGCGCCTGCCATACAGATAGACGTGGTACGTTTGCTGGATCAAGACGCCGTTGAGCTTACCTTTCCATCACTAAATCTTCGAAACGTTCGGGCGACCGTTGATAAAGTAACAGGTGATTTATTTTCCGAGGATTTAGTGACTGATCCATACCCAAATGATAAATTTACTCCCGGTTATTTTCCAGGATTGTTCTAGACATGCTCATCAATGAATTTATAGAACGTTCCTGGGATGTACCATTCAAGGAGAAAGGACGATCTTATGATGGATGGGATTGTTGGGGTCTCATATATGTAGCTTATCGAGATATTTACAATATAAACCTTCCAGAATTAACAGGAGAATATAGCTCCACTCGACGGCGAGAAGAGCTTCAAAGCCTTATCACAAGAAAGAAGGATGAAGTTTGGAAATTACATGATCCCCATGAGCCTGGTGATGTGGCTATTGTGCGAATGATGGGACGTGCCTGCCATACTGGTCTTATGCTGGAAGGTTGGAATATGCTTCACGTGCAGGACAAAGTTGCAGCAATCATAGAGCCTATCAATTGTCCTCCATGGCGTAGTGCGGAATATGATAAGGTTGAAGGGATATATCAACATGTTGACCGTTCCTGAAAAAGAACTAATTGAGTTCGTTGGAGCGTTTCATCCTCTACGCACTGAAATGACAACCCTCTATATGCCAGAGGGAGCAACGCTTCTTGAGATGTTGCGTATTGCTCAACCAGACCCTGCCTTATTAATCGATGCATGTGTATTCATCGATGACTATGAAATTCCTCGTGAGAACTGGCATCTTGTCCACCCTAAGGCTGGGCATTTGGTGACGGCTCGCGTTGTGCCATATTTACGAGGTGGAGGAGGAGAAGGAGGTGGAAAAAGCCCACTACGAATAATCTTGTCTATCGCAATAATCGTTGCAGCGATCTATTTTCCTCCTTTAATCGCGACGGAATTGGGATTTGTAGCAGGAACGACGGCGTTCACTATCGCCACTGCGGTTGGAGGTGCAGTCATAAGTGTTTCTGGAAGTCTTTTGGTCAATGCTATAGCCCCAATCAGGTCTCCAAGATTACCGACATTATCTGGTGGTGGGGCAGATGGTGTTGACCCACGAGAATCCCCCAGTCTATTTCTCACTGGTTCCTCCAACGTTGAGCGTCCATTCGGGACAGTCCCTCAAGTATTAGGATTCTACAGATTTCGACCTCCTCTTGGTGCCCAAACATTCACGGAGATAGTAGGAGACACCAACCACCTTCGAATGCTGGTCGTGCCGGGCTATGGTAGATTGGATCTTTCTGCTTGGGAAATAGATGAGACACCGATTGAAGATTTCCAGGATGCAGAGTTGGAGGTTCGGGAGGGTCTTTCTGGAGATGCTGATTTGACATTATTTGGAAATCAGGTAGACCAGAATGAATTCTCTATCAAATTATTACAGCCTGATAGTTATGTACAACGAACCTCCGCCTTAGATGCTGATGAACTCTCTGTGGATATTGTATTTCCGAGTGGCCTAGTTACATTTGATGATCAGGGAAAGCGTGGTCCTCGAACAGTGGCGCTTCAGATACAATGGCGCAGAGTTGGAACTTTGACTTGGTTTAATCTTCCCAGTGACACCATAACCACGTTAAATAGTTTAGCTATTTCCGGATCATTTGTAACATTTTCGGCTGCTCGTTCGGTAGCAATTCGTCATGGTTTTCGGTGGAAAGTAGGTATTCGATCTCAATATGAAGTTCAAATTAGACGCTCAACATTAGATAATACAGATACAAGAACTTTTGATGACGTGTTCTGGACGACTTTACGCACATTCAAATTGGAAGATCCAATATCCTTCCGAGTTCCTATTGCTAAAGCGGCATTGAATATTCGTGCCTCTGACCAACTCAACGGACTTGTGCAGTCTCTTTCGGTACTCGCCAAATCATATGTGCAGACTTACACGGGAACGCCTGGAGTGTGGACCTTAGCACTCAGCAACAATCCCGCTGCGCTATTTCGCCACGTTCTCCAGGGACCAGCGAAGGCGGTACCCGTCGCAGATGAATTTATAGACATTACAAAATTGGAGGAATGGTATGATTTCTGCGAAACACAAAAATTTACCTTTAATCAAGTTCGAGATTTTACATCTTCTGTGCAGGCTACTCTAGAAGATATCGCCGCCGCGGGCCGGGCTGGACTCACCATTATAGATGGCAAATGGTCAGTAGTGATTGACAAAGCCATCTCCATTACCACCACACACATCACTCCTCGCAATTCCACTGGGTTCGAGCTAGAAAAATCATTTGAGGATTTACCTCATGCGTGGCGTTTCCGCTTCCCTAATGAGGACAAACGATTTGAACAAGATGAGCTGTTAATCTACTTCGATGGGTTTAGCGTCGATGGTGCAGGGGGAACCACTATCGCAACTGTCTTTGCGGACATGGACATACCTGGCGTGACCAATGCGACTCAAGCATTTAGACTGGGACGATATTTCGCAGCAGTCATTGTTAATCGCCCAGAGCGGTGGACGGTGAAGCAAGACTTTGAAAGCATCGTCGCGCGTCGAGGCAGTCTTGTCAAAATCACACACGACGTCATGATAGTTGGGCTATCCTCTGGGCGTATCAAGTCAGTAACAGTGGATGGAAGCAATAATGTCTTGACCATCACTGTCGATGAGCCAGTCGTTATGGAAAGCGGAAAACTTTATGGTATAGTCATTCGTCGCGATGTGTTGGGAGATACATCAGTTCTTGCGAATGTGACTCTTAATGTTGGGGAACAGACCGTTCTAACCCTTGACACAGCTATACCAGCCGCCACTGCCCCAGACGCAGGAGATTTATATGGCTTTGGGGTACGTGGAACTGAGACAGAGGACGCTATTGTCCTGAGCAATATCCCAGAGGATGATTTCACTGCGAAGATTATCATGGCTCCTTATCGAGAAGCGGTGTTCAATGCTGATAGTGAGACCGTACCTCCACATGTACCTGTTATTTCCGAGGGTGTGTTTCTTCCAGTTCCTGTGATACAGGAAATAATTACCGATGAAAGTGTGCTTGAGATAGGAGCCGGAGATACGACATTTGTTCGAGCAGAAATTCGAGTGCAACCGATCAGTGATTCAACTGCGTTTCTTGAAGTGCAGCAACGTCTTACAGGAACCGGTGAACCTTTTTATAATTCCAATATTGTACTGAATAACAAGGACGTTATTCGCATTGGAGATGTAAGTACAGGCGAAACTTTCGACTTCAGAGTACGATGGAACAGTGTTGATAAATTAGTCCCTTCAGCTTTTGCACAGTCGGTTCCAACTAGGATAGTTGGCTATTCAACACCTCCAGAACCTCTCGTTAATCTTACCATCAGTGCCTTCGGGGGACAGGCTCTTCTTCGATGGGATGAACCATCGGAGTTAGATGTACGATTTGGAGGCACAGTAAAGTTTCGCCACTCTGGTGATTTTACAACACCTCTGTGGCAAGAGAGTAGTTCTATTGGCCAATCGGTCAATGCACGAACACTCTTCACATCTTTACCTTTAAAGCCAGGGTCCTACATAGCTCGTGTGTTTGATTCCAATGGAAATCCCAGCACAGTGGTCTCCGTGAATACGAAGCAGGCATCCGTCCTAACCTTTGCCAGTGTGGATACTCTGGATGAAGCTCCCTCCTTTTCTGGGACTCACTCCAATACAGTCAGTTCCGCTAGTGAATTGAAATTAGATAGTGTTACTTTGCTTGATAGTATATCTGATTTTGACAGCATTCTAAATTTTGATGCTGAAGGTGGCGTTAGACTTAGTGGCACATATATTTTTAATCTTGGTTTTGATCTTACGACTGTTAAACGAGTACGTCTAACTACTCGTACAGCCTCTCGTTCCGATGCTATCTTTGATGTTATAGATAGTCGAACCAATCCAATAGACATCTGGGAAGATTTCGATGGTATAATTCAGGCAGAATCCGATTTCACTGTAGAGGTTCGCCATACGGATGATGATCCCGCTGGGTCACCAACCTGGACAGCTTATGAAAGATTGGACAGTGCAGAATTCTTGGCACGAGGCTTCTCATTTCGTGCAAAGCTCTTGACAAATGATCCTATATTCAATATAATAATCACTGAATTAGGGATCGATGTAGAGGAGGTCGTCTAAATGACAAAGATTGCAATTTTGGATAAAAACGCTCGGCTCATTAGTCTGCGGAAACTTTCTAAGAAGGCAAAGATCCCTCTTGACGCAGTGACGGTTCCTGATGGCTGTGACTTGCCTACTGACGGCACCTATAAATGGATGGCCAAGGAAGCATGCTTCATGCCAGTTGGTCACGGTCTTGGAAAACCGGGACCGTCACCAATCCCCACAGAGCAAGTGGTCTTCCTACTGGCATCCAACATGAAGAATCCTCCCAAGGAGGTTCTTGACTGGATGGAATGGTATAAAGGACTAAGTGAGATATGAGCCAGACCGATTTTGACGTCGCCAATGCTTCCGGCGCGACCGTTCGCGCTGATATCAATGCACATCTTGATGCAATGGCCACTCTGAGTTCTGGCGCTACCGCGCCGGCTACCACCTTTCCCAATCAATGGTGGGTCGATACCTCCACCGGCCTTCTAAAGATGCGCAACACAGCGAATACTGCTTTTTTAACGGTTGGTACTTTGAACCTGCCCAATCTTGATCTACAAACCGTGGGAACTGTGCCGCGCTCCTATTTAGCTGGTTTGACGCTTTCCAATAATAGTGGTGACGCTACCAACGACATTGACATTGCAATCGGTACAGCGCGTAATGCTGACGATGATGGTAATCTAAAACTGGCAGCGGTAACTGGCAAACAGATCGATGTGACATGGGCTGCCGGCGGCACGCCGGGAGCGCCAACCGGCGGCATGTCATCGTCGCTCACGGTCACCAACGATACCTGGTATCATGTCCACTTGATCCTGGTCTCCGGCGTCGTTGAAGTTGGCTTTGATACCAGCGTGGTCGCTGCCAATCTGATCACTGATCATAGTGCCACTGAATTCCGGCGCATTGGTTCGGTGCGGCGCGGGACGGCCACCAACCTGGGATTCAGCCAGGTCGGGGATCAATTTCTCTGGGACGATCCGCCATTGGACGTGAACACCGCGGCTCAGAGTACGTCAAGTATCAGTTACACACTGACCACGCCACTCGGTGTAAAAACCGAGGCGGTGGTAAACGTCGGATACCGGGATACTCTGGCTTCCGCGCGGTTATATTTACGCTCCTTGGATGTTAACGACGAAGCTCCAAGCCTGACTGTTGCGCCTCTTGGAGCATCAACAATTATCGGTGTGAGCACAGGCACATTATTCGGTCCGGCTCGATATATGACGAACACGTCTTCACAAATTGGGGCGCGCGCCAGTGTGGCTCTCGATGAATTTACCATCGCCACCCTTGGCTGGATAGACCTTCGCGGAAAGGACGACTGATGAGCAAGAAATGCCTATTTGAGCGCGTAACTGGACTGTTTGAGAGTGGCACCAGCTTCGATGATCTGGAACACGACGAAGCGACGCACGTCCAGATCACGCTGCCCGACTATCCCGACCGGCGTACCGAGCGCTGGGATGGTGCTACGGGCGTCCGCGCGGCGACCGCGCAGGAGCTAGACGACTTCGATGACGCGGATAAGGATATACGAGCCGCAGGCGATCTGGGTAACGCCATCAACAAAACGCTGCGTGATCTTCTGCTCGACATCGAACAACGATTGCGCAGCGGTGGAGACTCGACCATACCCGACATTGCGGCGGCTACCAACAAGGCCGAATACACCGCAGCGCTCAAGATGATTGTCAAGTCTTACCTCTAATGGGATCTCTTGCGTCCATAATAACTGGAGAGACATCCTTGTTTGCTTGGGCGCCAAAAGGCTATCGAGAAATGATGGCTAAGCCACGGTATAAACATCTTTCCATGAAGGGTGTGCGCTCGGCGACGGCGGTGAGCAAGGACCAACACAACTGGTTGTCATTGGCCGATGTAAATGAGGAAGTCAACCGCTCAGCAATGTATGTGGAGGATGAACCGGGCAAGGATGTCTGGGGACCGTGGCGGCTTGTGGACGGCCTACGTACGGGCGATTGCGACGACTATGCAGTTCATAAGCTGCAACGGCTCAACGCTCTAGGATACCCCCGTGGGGCATTGCGACTGGCCGTGTGCCAAACTGGCCTAAGCCAACTCTACCATTGCGTTCTTTTGGTGTATATGGACGACGGAGATGCAGTGATCCTGGATAATCGTACCGATGGTCTTTGGCTTAAAAACATTCACCGTGGGTATGCATGGATTTCAGAAGAATGGCCTGGTCACGACTTCTGGTGGAGGAAACTGACATGAACAATGCACAACTTCAAGACCAGATTGCCCCCGGCGGTGTAGGACTGGCACTTTCTACGATCTGGATGACTTATGGTGCATGGGCTAATTTTGTGCCGCCTGACTTGTCCGATGTAGAATATGCAGCGCTCACAGCCGCCTTTGGTGCTGTTTTTATGGCGCTGGTGAATATCATCCGGTATTTCACGAGAAAGACGCGTGAGATCAAATCACCCTTGGCTCGTTCAATGGAAGACAAAGGGGAATCAGAACTATGATCAAACTCAAAACACTCCTAGCAGGCATGATGATGCTATTCCTGGGCGCATGCGCTACGGCGAATGTGGATGGGAAAGTACCACTCGGTTCTCTTGGGCAACGAGTGGCGGAGGCTGTGGTCGACGTGAGCGACAAAAACCGTGATCTTCGAATATGTTGGCTTGCGGCCGGGGCAGTCGAGGTAATGACCGACATGGCCCAAAGAGGTGGGGAAGACACCATGCAATCCCTCGGGCATTTGATGCTGTTACAGGCTGCAATCGACAAGGCGCGCATGTCCGACTCATTCTGGATCGAAACGGACAATGCTGACGTGGCCCTATTGTTTGCGGCTGTTCTCAAAGACGTAGGGAAGTCCCGATTATCTCAAATCTTGCTCGGTGGGCCAACTGTAACAAATTTTCTGAACGTGGCCCGGCGAACCGTAGTTCTAACCGTCAAGGGCCATGCTGTGATGCGAGATATCAATCGTGTGCTTCAAGGGGTCGAGGATGGTGTAATCAAGAAGGTTGATGCCTGGAGAGCGTGTGAGAATCGAACGGCAATCAATCGAAATACATTGTACATGCTTTCTGGTGTGTCCTCAACCTCCCTCATCGGAGGGAGTGATCAATTGATCGCAGGCGTGGCGGCATTACGAATCACCGATGAAGGCTGGCTGGACGAACGATCAATTGATCTTGCCGAATATGATATTATTCATCGGGAGTATTCCGGGGGAGGAAGCGGAGGCATAGGTCTCTTTGCAAGTGATGGAGGCAGTGCAGGCGTTAGCACTGAAACCATGGTCGATTGGAGTCTTGGAACACAGATCGTGGAATTGGACCTAATTTACCCGGATGGTTGGGTCGACCGGGAAGATGGCTTGTACAGCCTCAAAACAATGTTATCCAAGGACATCCTCTACTCTTGGAATAAGCCCGAGAGAGGAGATGTGGATGGCACTCAGTCAGAGGTGACCGATTGGGAGGATGGATGGGTGTCCAGCACCAAGACGTTTGTAGGTGACCCAGACTCCGGAGACATCACGTTTGGTATATGGCCGCCAGGTGGCAGGCCGATTGATTATACCGAATTCGTGGAGTTGGACTTGATTAGTCTTGCCCAGGAACGCGGGGGCATCGATGGTGATGGCGTCGGATTGTGGATACCCATTGCGTGACAACCACCTTCAAAACAGGGGCCATTCTATCGGGCCTAATTTACAAGGAATGGCACCTTGTTAAGCAGGGGTTGAGCGCCTTGCAAATGGAAATGGTCTGCGAGCCCTTTGATATTAAAGGCTCGCAGGGCATGCTTGTCCTTGGGAAAACACATGCTTACCTTGTGTTTCGTGGAACCGAGGCCTCTAAACTCAATATAAAAGATCCCAGACCTTGGGCGCGAGACATTGCTTCCAATTTTGGAACTGTCTCGGAATGGATTGGAAATGGAAAAGCACATAGTGGATATGCTCGACATTTCTCTTATATCAGCAAGCCAGCAAGAGACTTCGCAGAGCGTATTCCAACCCTGATTCCTCTTATTGTCATTGGGCATTCCTTAGGAGGTTGTTTGGCGACTGACTATGCATCATGGGTTGCTTCCGGTGGACCTGATGATCACAAACTCGCTGGACTCATTACCTATGGCGCGCCCAAGTGCTTGAATGATGAAGCCATTATGAGCATTGCCTGCCCTGTTTTTCGGTTCACGAATCGTTATGATTTTGCACCACATTGGCCCCCGATCCCTGGCCTGGATCATCCAAAGAACCAGGTCAAAATTAATAGTGGAGGCTGGCCCGGTCCCGTGTCCCGTCACAGTGTTTCAAAATATATAAGGGCCATATCATGAAAGATGTAACACCAGAAGTTGAAGCATTGATGCGTGAAATTGCACGTGATGCCGCATGCCAAGCGGTGGATCGCACATTGATCGCTCATGGGATTGACCCAGAAAACCCTTTTGAATTTCAAAAAGATATGGTACACTTGAGGGAGTGGCGATTGCGCGTTGAGCGCATTCAAGATAAAAGCCTTATGACTGTCGTCGTGATCATCATTGGTGTTATCGCGGCGGCCATAGGTATCGGCCTCAAATCAAAATTAGGATTCTAAGAAGGAGCTAAGAATGGCAGCATTGACCGACGCGCAATCTGCGCATATCATCGAAGTTTATCAGCGCATTGGTACGATCTATGGTACGGCATTGGAAACAGGCCATGTACGAAATACCATTCGTGACTACATCAAGGCTGCGGGTATCTATGATGATAAACCTCTTTTTGCAGGTCGAGTTGCACCGTTTGAACAAACCTCTCTGAAACTTCCTCCCAAGGGCAAAATCAATCGTTACATCATAACCAGTGCCCAGAATAACACTAAGGTGTTTTCAAAAGTCTGGGATTCGTTAGTGGCTTATTCCAAACATAAGGACAAGCGCATCAACACATCAATGTTGATGGTGGCGACTTTCACCTACAACAAAGCGCGTTTTGGTAATAAGGCCGTCAAGCTTGGGAAATCACCAACTGCCTCCGACCTTGCGCCGGTATGGTATGATCCCATCATCGAGAAGTATATTTGTGACGACCAGGTTGAATTGGCACCAGGGCTAATCTTCTGTGGGGAAATGAATATCTTACCAACGGCTGTTCGCCCATTGACAGGATTAGAGGTTTACTCTGGTCGAAGTAGCTCCATCTTCCCTCATGTCAAAATGCACATGGCTAGTGTCGCCAGTGGTAAGAACGAGCCGACGAAGTTCACCTATACGACAGGGACTGTGACGAAGCGGAATTATATCGCCAAGAAGGAAGGCCTCAAGGCAGACTTCCATCATGTCTATGGGGGCTTAATCGTCGAAGTGAATTGCCACGGAGATTGGTTCGTGCGTCAATTGATTGCCACGAACAAGGGTGTCATATGCGACATGGACCTGAAAATTGACGGCAATAAAATCACACGCGGGCATCGCGCCAAATCAATTACATGGGGAGATATCCACGAGGCAACCCTCGACCCAGAGGTGAAGGATTTGGCCTGGGGCAAGGGAGGTATGATGGACGTCCTCCGACCCGAGTATCAAATGATGCACGACGTTATGGACTTTCGGGCACGCAATCCTCACGTGATTCGTATGAATCAGATCCACGACCGTTTCAAGGCCTACATCCTGGGCCACGATAGCGTCCAAGAAGAAGTGCGCGGCGTGGCTAAGTTCCTGAAAACAACGAGCCGGCCGTGGTGCGAGACCGTGGTCGTGCATTCCAACCACGATGCGTTCTTCAAACAGTGGCTCCGCATCGGTGATTACAAGAATGATCCGGTCAACGCCGTATACTTCCTTGAAGCCCAAATGGAGGTTTACAAGGCCATTCGGGACAACCCCAAGGGCTCGCATAACCTGTTGAAGTGGGGAGTCGAACGGGAATTCAATAACTGGCCCAAGACGGAACTGGACTACTTCCCTCCCATCCGGTTCCTGGACGAGGATGAAAGTTTTGTCCTGCTCGACATTGAGCACGGGATGCACGGACACCAAGGTGCTAACGGAAGCCGCGGATCGGCGACGGGCATGGCGCGCATGGGGCGCAAGGCCAACCGGGGTCACGAGCACTCGACAGGTATTTTCGAGGGCATCTGCACTTCGGGCTTGAGTGGGACGAACGATCAGTGGTACAATAAGGGTCCGTCGTCGTGGTCGCCTTCTCATATCGTGACCTACTGTACAGGCAAGCGTGCAATCTATACGATGTGGAATGGGGGATGGCGAGCGTAAAGAAATGCCATTACGTGATGGCTCATTTTCACCCTAACCAGAGGAACTGAACAATGCTTCATGATACTGATGCACTATTGGCCATTCGAAAGATCGCGTACATCGCCAAGGCCTATCTGGAGACGACAATTGTACCTCCGCCCACAACGAGCCTCTTTGCGCCGCGGGAAGCGATCTCGTTCCCGGCGGCGCTTGAATTGGGGCCATACAAGCTGGGCAAAGGCAGCCTCAAAAACCTGGAGGGTGTGCATCCCGACTTAACATGGATTGTCCATTATGCCATCAGAACCACGGAGCAAGATTTCACTGTGACTGATGGTGTTCGCACCAAAGAGGAGCAAGCCGAGAACGTGCGCGCAGGAGTATCCCAGACCATGAAGTCAAAGCATCTAATCCAAGATGATGGTTTTGGCCATGCAGTGGACCTAGTTCCATGGATCAATGGACGCCCTCGTTGGGAGTTGCCGGCTTGCTACAAGATCATGGAGGCCGTGAGGCTGGCGTCGTTCGCCCGTGAGTGCCTTCTACGCTGGGGAGGCGCATGGATACCCCTATACGACGAATCGCCCCTACAGGCCCCTGTAAGCCTGGTACAGGCCTATTCTAACCGCAAGAGAGCCCAGGGTAAGCCTGCCTTTATCGACGGGCCTCATTACGAATTGGTTTAAGGAGCGACTTGTGGCCGTTTGAGGTATACTTTTTCTGCCTAGAAATACCCAGGTTGCTCATGGTAAGTCCTTGATAGGAAAAGCGAAATCGGAGAAAGACATACTTTATCGACTTGTAAGGGTCTAATTGAGTTGCTAGGAATAATAGTTTTTGTCGCTGAGCCTTAAAGCAGTATATATGTCTCTCTTCTCTCTCTCTCTCTAAAAAGAATAAGAAAGTATAGTAGCTTAGGTGTGATCGACAATATGAAAAGCCAAAGTCGCAAGTTGCTCTTGTATATCCAACCCTATTTGGCAGAGGAGTCCTCATGGGATACCAGTACAAAACTGAGCCTTTTGACCATCAGCGCCGTATCTTCGAGGAGACTCGGGAAATGCCCTCCTATGGCATCCTATGGGAACAGGGATGCGGGAAGACAAAACCCATAATAGACTCCATCGCTTATCTGTTCCTGGGTGGACAGATCGATGGTGCATTGACCGTGGCGCCGGGAGGGGTCGAGCGTAATTGGATCAATGACGAATTGCCACGGCATATGCCGGATGAAGTGATGAAAAAGATCATGACATTCATCTGGCAGACCAAACGCTCCTCCACCAAGTGGCATGCCGCTGCCTTTGATAAGTTGGTTAAATATAAAGGGCTGGCTTTCTTCTGCATCAGTTATGATGGCTTTATGACGCCCAAAGGGAAAAAAGCAGTGTGGCGATTCCTGCGTCGTCGCAAGGTGTTCATGACGTTGGATGAGTCTGATGATATCAGGACGCCAAAAGCCAAGCGGACACGTTCCGTGGTAGCATCAGGGGCATATCCTGCATACAAGCGAATCTTGACCGGCACCCCGGCCGACAAGCCCTTCGATATCTATTCACAGTTACGGTTCCTTGATGAAGGAATTTGGCGACGGCTCGGTATGGCAAGATTCCATTCGTTTAAGCAGCATTATGCTGAATGGTTCACCGCGGAAGAGTGTAAGACCCTGAACGGTTATGATCCAGGCTATGACAAATTACTGCGCTTTAAAAACATCGATGAATTGGCCGGTATATTAGCGTCGGTGAGTGATCGCCTGTTGAAAGACGAAGTTTTGGACTTACCCGATAAGCTGTACACCAAACGATGGTTTGATATGACGCCGAAGCAAAAGTCATATTATGACAAGATGCGGGATGAGTTCGAGATCGAGTTGCAGGATGGCCGCATCGTTGATGGCAACTTGGCACTGACTCGTTTGCTACGGTTACAGCAAATCACGTGTGGATATATGGTGACAGATGCAGATGAACCGGTCGAGTTGTGTGACGTCAAGAATCCACGCATGGATTGTGCATTGGCGTTTCTGGAGAAGTTGAATCACCCTGCCATCATTTGGTCCCGTTTCACTCGTGATATTGATCTAATCATGGATGCTCTTGGATCAAGGGCCGTGCGATATGACGGCAAAATGGATGATGATGAGTGTGAGAGATCAAAGCAAATCTTCAACGCCGGTGATGCGGATTGGTTTGTGGGAAATCCGAGCAAAGGTGCCCGGGGTATTACCCTCAACGCAGCAAAAACAACTTTGTATTATTCCAATTCGTTCAAGTGGCGCGACCGCATGCAATCTGAAGATCGAAACCATCGTATTGGGCAGGATGGAACGGAACATGGAGAATATGGATTCGGTGTTCTGTATGCTGATGTACTTGCCAATGATACGGTTGATATGAAGATCGTTGAAAATCTTCGAGCAAAGTTTGACATTGCATCAAGGTTGACTGGAGACGTTCTACGAGAATGGATTTAATTGATCTGCACATCGCGTTGACCAAGAAACATCGATTCGTTGATCCTAATGCGGAGAAGATTGCGTGCGTTTACAAGATAACAGGTCCAGGAGGGAAACTTTATTTTGGGAAGACGGTTGTGTCTCTCAAGATGCGATTAACAACTCACACATCCGCCAAGGGTCGATACTCAACCCATCTTACTAGAGCCTTACGTAAGTATGGCTGCGATGTCTTCACTATTGAGAGTGTGCTGATTGGCTCTGAGGCTTATTGCCTTGATATGGAATCTAAGTTGATTTCGTCTTATAATACGATTCGGCCACGTGGTTATAATATTTGTGAAGGCGGCGAGGGTTTTACAAGCAAGTATAAGCGTCGATGGTATAAGACTCCAGCGGGTCAGGCTGCTGCTGTATCTATCGCTGATACGAATGCTCGGCGAGGGGGATATATTAAGCGTCGAGTATTTGCAGAATTGAAGAAGAGTCCATGCACAATTGCTTCAATGATGTATAACCTGAACCTGAAGCGGGAGCAAGTAGAGGGAGCTATTAATTCCCTACGCGTCAATGGGCAACATATAATTTCAGAAGTTTATGGTGGAACCTTTCGCTTAATTCAATGAGAATAAATTTAGTTATTGACTTTTCTAGGTGCAGTGTTTATGATTAATCATGGCTTGAGGAGCTAGTCAATGATCCGTGGAACCAACGTCAATTTTGAATATGAGTATGAACCGCCCGGCGATAAGGACGGTGAAATATTGATGCTCGACGTAAGTGCATTGATCACAGATTATTATCCAGCAGTCATGTATCTACGCAACGGCGATCCTGGCTATCCCTCGGAGGGTGGTGAGGTTGAGGACTTGGAAGTCGTTGGTCCAGATGGCATCACGTGGGACGATATCCCACAGGCCTTGCAGGCTAAGTTAGAGGACATGGCACGAGACGAAGCTAGTATTTAATGGGAAGGGAGCACCCGATGACAGATAAAGAATATGATTACAGTGCGTGGGAGACTGGCGAGCCCGGCGGCAACTTGATGAGTCGGATTGAAGGTCTTGCCCAGGAACAACTTGATGCGCAGGCCCGCGTCGAGGCGCTGGAGTCTCAGTTGGCCGAGGCCAAGGCTGTATTGACTTTGGTGAAGGAAACCAAGTTGCCAAATCTCTTGGAGGAAGCTCAGCTTGGTAAGTCCAAGGTGGTCACTCCTGGTGGCATCATCATCAAGCTCAAGGAAGCGATTCGTGGGTCCATTCCCAAGGGTAATGAGGAAGAGGCTCATGCTTGGCTGGAGGATAATGGCAACGCCAATTTGATCAAGCGTACCGTCACTATCGACTTCAACAAGGATCAAGAGGCCTGGGCGCGTAAGTTCATGAGGGACTGTGCGCAGCGCAAGAAGCCTCTCAATCTCAAATTGGTGCGCGGCGTACATGTTAGCACCCTTCGTGCATTTATCAAGGGCGCCCTTGCCGAGGGTGTTGCGATTCCATTGGATGTTTTCGGCGCCTACCGACAACGCTTCACCGATGTCAAGGTGAAGGTATAATCCTACATGCACCGAGGCGAATCAAGTAGCCGACTATATTCGGATACCGATAGATGGCTGTAAACATCTATTGAATTAGATCGCCCATTAGGGACAAGCGTTCGTCGCGCCAGAGTAACGCCTGGCCGGTGCATACTACGCGTCACCTGCGAAGTGGTGAGTGTGATGGGCTGCAATCGATGAACTATGAACTATGAACCATGAACAGGAGAACGACGATGAGTGAATCGAAAGAGGTAGCTACGACGGAGCCTGCAGGCCTTCCGGTCACGGGTTATGATTATGGCGATGATGCCGGTGCCGGTTTCGAGGGCACCAAAAGCACGGACCTGTCTGTGCCATTCCTTGCTATTCTGCAAAGCAACAGTCCTCAGGTCGTCGATAAGGACCCAGTTGGTTGCGAAAGCGGGATGCTGTACAATACCGTGACCAAGCAATTCTGGCCCGGCGAAGGTCCCACGGCGGAAGGTGTTATCTTCATCCCCGTTCACAAAGAGCAGGTCTACGTCGAATGGGTTCCTCGGCTCCTCGGCGGCGGCATGGTTGGCATGCATGACCCTGACGGCGCTGTGGTCAAGAAGGCCATCGAGGACAACGATGGCAATGCCTTTGGTAAGTTGCACTGTCCCGATTCGCGGCCGGATGCGAAGTCCGGCGCGGAGAATGACTTGGTACAGACGTTCTACGTCTATGGTCTGTTCCTCGACGAGGACGGCGTATCAACGACGGGCTTCGGCGTGGTGAGCTTCACGTCGACCAAGATCAAGCCCTATCGGGACTGGATCACGGCGATGTACACGCTCAAGGGCAAGCCTCCGATGTTCGCAAACCGCGCGATTCTTCGCACGGTGAAGCAGAAGAATGACAGTGGTACGTTCTTCAACTTCCGCATCGATCCGTTCGGTGTGACGTGGACCAAGAGTCTTATCAACCCGACCGAGAACGGAGACTTGCTGAACGAGGCTCGTGATTTCCGCGATATGGTCATTAGCGGAATGGCCAAGGCGGACTTCGACTCGCAGCATGCGGCCTCCGGTAAGGATGGAGATCTCGCGACAGATGGTGGCGACGGGGAAGACGCGCCGTTCTAGGTCTGACATCGCCTAGACACTGCGCGCACGCGGGTCGGCTTCTGCTCCCTCATAAGCCGATCCGCGTTTACTTAAGGTGTAATATGCAAAAACCTATTTGTTTCAGATGCAAGCACTTCAGACAATATCAACCTCTCCATTTCAGGACTCCTGGGGAGTGCGGATGGGAGCCTCTTGGGGATGTACCTGATTGGTTGCAAACATGGCTGGACACCAAAGATAGATATTATGGACCGAAGCGTGAGGTTTCAACAATACATCCCATACTGAATTGCCAGTCCTTTGAGGAGATGGTAGAATGAGCCAACAAAACAAAAAAGACATCAAGAATTTCAAGCGCCGTGCCACAAATACGCGGCGGCAGCTTCATCAATTCATCAAAGCCATGTGTGCTGAGGCCAAAGGCGCAGAGGTCGAAGATATCCTCCTAGGCAAAGGCATGACGCCTTGTGTGGCGCGTGAGTGGGGTAATGAACATCTGCGCCGAGCTATCCTTCTTAAGAGGGCCATGCGTCGTAAATACCGTAAGGATACATCAGCTTATGGTAAGCGTGGACAATATGGTCGCCGCATCATTGCTTCGATGATTCGTGATGGACGCCAGCTAGAATTCCACGCAACCAAAGGCCATCGAAGCTATCAGGTAATTACGTGACCATTTGGAGTCCACAACAAGACGCTGCACTCGTTGCCGTAGCTCGTTGGCTTGCGGATGAGAGTGGCCCGCAAGTCTTTCGCCTATTTGGCTTCGCCGGTGTTGGAAAGACCAAATTAGCCCGACACTTTGGCCAGGGAGTGGATGGGACAGTGTTATACGGGGCTTACACCGGTAAGGCAGCATATGTGTTACGTAAGATGGGTTGCCCAGACGCATCGACGATTCACAGTATGATCTATAATTCAAAGGAATTGAGCCGCGCAAAGCTACGGGACTTGGAGAGGTCGTTGGTGGAATTGCGTGCTGAGTTGAAGGTTGAGATTGATGACTCTCCCCCGTTGGAACTAGAGGAAGGCCCAACGGTTGAGGAGCAGGTCGAAAACCATCCTCGGGTGATGGATTTAATTGGTAAAGTCAAGCGCGAACGAGAGGCCCTGAGCCGTCCCATGTTCACATTGAATACTGAATCCAAGGTCAAGGATGCAAAACTGCTTATCATTGATGAGGTATCGATGGTGGATGGCCGCATGGGTGAAGATTTGGAATCGTTTGGGACAAAGATACTGGTCCTGGGTGATCCTGCCCAGTTGCCTCCGGTGTATGGTGCAGGATTCTTCACTGATGGAATCGAGCCCGACATAATGTTGACCGACATTCATCGGCAAGCCGAAGGCAATCCGATCATTGCCATGGCGACGAAGGTGCGTAACCATGAGGAATTGCCAGTAGGCTCTTATGGCGAAAGCATGGTTTCCGAGAAGATTCACATCGATGAAACGCACGCACGAGCAGCAGATCAGATTCTAGTGGGCAGGAATAAGACCAGACACGCATCTAATCGCCGTATGCGTGCCTTGTATGGCCACATGGACTCATTACCAGTGGCTGATGACAAATTGGTATGCTTGAGGAATAACCATGAAAGAGGTCTGCTCAACGGAGCCATCTGGTTTGTGAACGAGGTTGGATTGGTTGATGATGACCGGATTTTTATGTCCCTGCGTCCAGAGGATGAAGGGGAGCCATTGGATGTGGAGGCGCATACGCAATATTTTTTCGGTGAGGGAGAGGCCCTTCCGTGGTGGGAACGCAAGAATGCTGAGGAGTTCGACTATGGGTATGCTCTGACCGTTCATAAGGCACAAGGTTCACAATGGGACGATGTATTATTGTTCGATGAGTCCCATTGCTTCCGAGCCGACAAATGGCGTTGGCTGTATACCGGCATCACTCGCGCCGCGGAACGAGTTGTTGTGGTAAGGATGTGAGCTACCCCATCAAGTCTGAATTGGACCACGCATATAAATTGATCTGTAAAGCAGGTTTTCACATAGTGATGCAGATCATACTCAAGAAATATCGTCCTGCGGAAACTAAAGCGGCATATGAAAAATTAAAGGAGGCTGCGAAGATATTGCAGAATCTAATTGACGGCACGGCGCCATTGTTATAGAATAAGAGGGTCGCATAAAGTTGCAGCATGGAAATGACTTGGCCGAGGAATCGGCATCGTATTGTCGCCTGGGGTCTCCATGTTGCAACTTTATGCGATTCATAGCGGGGTAGACTGGAGTGGTTCCAGCAGCGGTTTCATATGCCGCATGACGTCGGTTCGAATCCGACCCCCGCCTCCACTTTCACAACCTTATAAAATGGGGGATTTGATGCAAGGCCCACAATTGGCGTTCAGCGATACCATGCACGGTGAAAAATACCGTGGACCACAAGAGACCTTTCGGGATTATGGGTACAGGGTTGCCTCCGCGCTCAAAGATGACGACGATCATTTTAAGCATTTCAGCCAACTCCTTCTCGACCAGTTCTATTTACCCGCAGGAAGAATCCAGGCGGCTGCAGGCGCCCTCTGGGAGGTGACCCCATATAATTGTTTTGTGTGTGGTACCATCGAGGACAGCATGGTCGATGGCACCGGCTCCATCATGGCCCGCCTGACCGAGGCCGCTGCGACGATGCGTATGGGAGGCGGCATCGGGTATGACTTCTCCACGCTGCGGCCATACAAGGATCTGATCAGGACGCAGCACACTTACGCGTCTGGGCCAGTCTCCTTCATGTCGATCCATGATGCCCTATGCAAGACGATTGCCTCCGCTGGGCACCGTAGGGGCGCCCAGATGGCAGTCCTCCGCATCGATCACCCAGACATTGAGATGTTTATCAACGCCAAGCATCCGTCGCCGGAGCAGCGCGTTCTTTGGGACTTGGTCGAGCAGATCACAGACCCCCAGGTCCGTGAGCGAGCTGCCAAGGCGCTGCAGAAGAATCTGCCGTTGACCGCGTTCAACATGTCCATTGCAGTAACCGACCATTTCATGGAATGCCTCGCAGAGGGTAAACCATTCCCGTTGAAATTCGATGGTCGGACATATCGTCATGTTGATCCAAGAGCACTTTGGGAAATGGTCATGCGCTCAACCTGGGACTGGGGCGAGCCCGGCGTGCTGTTCATCGACACTATTAATCGCATGAATAATCTTTGGTACTGCGAAAAAATAGCTGCGACAAATCCGTGTGGTGAGCAACCGTTACCTCCCCACGGCGCATGTCTATTGGGCAGTTTTAATCTGGTCAAATATGTACGCCAGGAAAGAGGAAGTTTGAAACGAGTGTTCGATTGGGACCGGTTCGCGGCGGACATTCCATGTGTAGTCCGTGCAATGGATAATGTGATTGATCAGGCAAAATATCCCACATACGAACAGAAGAAAGAGGCCCAGAGTAAGCGTAGGATGGGAATTGGTGTAACTGGAATGGCCAATTGCATCGAGGCCTTGATCCCAGGAGGTTATGGGTCACCGGATTTTATTCGGCTGGAACATATGGTCCTGCGTCGTTTGACGAGGGAGTGTTATATGGCATCGATCCAGTTGGCCAAAGAAAAGGGATCGTTTAAGCTGTTCGATAAGGCCCTTTATTTATCAGGAGAGTTCATTGGAACGTTGGACGATGACGTCCGAGAAGGAATCGGGCGCCATGGAATCAGGAACAGTCATTTAACGAGCATCGCGCCAACTGGTACGATAAGTTTATGTGCGGACAACGTATCAAGTGGACTGGAGCCTGTTTTTGCATATTCCTTTAATAGGGAGATTAATACTGCGGAGGAGGTCCTTCATGAGGACGTCGAGGATTATGGCATTCGCGTCTTTGGGACTCGGGGTAAAATCAGTGATTTAGTTTCGGTGCAGGAGCATTTGGACGTTCTTTGCGCGGCGCAGGATCACATTGATAGTGCTGTATCAAAGACATGCAATGTATCTGGTTCTGTAAAGTGGGACGAGTTCAAGGAACTGTATTCGGAGGCATGGCGCCGAGGCGCAAAGGGCTTAACCACATTCCGAATTGATGGTAAACGAACTGGCATCTTTACTATAAATGACGATGTTGTACCTTCTACCATGTGTCATATCGACGAAGTAACAGGAAGAAAAGAATGTGATTGATGGGTCAAGGTGAAGATTTCACCTGGAAAATAAGATGTTGACAGTCCCTAGGAGTGATGGGATAATAGATCACATTATGGATTCAACCCTATGGCTAGAGGAGCATATGCCATGAAAACCGTCGAATATCTGAGCAAGCTGTATGTCGTCGAGGGCTCCGTTGGAGCCCCGGACGGCGCAATCTTCCTGGATACCATGTCCGCCGAAAAGTTGGTGGAATTGCGCAACATTCTCACTTCCGGCCTCGATCTTGGCCGACCCATCAAGATGTTCCAGAGCAAGGCCAAAGGCATCAAGTTGGTGATAGACCTGTTGCTCAAGTGGGACGTCGAAGATTTCGATGATGACCTGCCAGAGGAAATGCAACCCGCCCAAGAGCCCCAGGCCCCCATGGAGCCCGAAGTGAAGACGGAGGCCCCCACGGAGCAGGAGGATGCGCCACAGGCCCCCACAGAGGCCGAGGCCCCTAAGGAGGCCAAGGTCCGGGCAGGCTCCAAGCAAGCGGTATTGATTGATTTGCTCAAGCGACCTGAAGGTGCATCGATCAAGGAGATTGCCTCCCTCCTGGGATGGCAGAATCACACGGTGCGTGGTGCCATTAGCCGGGACTTGAAGAAGCGCCTCGGCTTGGCGGTGACAAAGAGCCGGGTTGAAGGCCGCGGCCATGTGTACAGGATTACATCCTAATTTGGACCAATGATCAGAGTTACTGGGTGTAGCTCAGCCTGGCTAGAGTACCGGCCTTGGAAGCCGGGGGCCGCTGGTTCGAATCCAGCCACCCAGACACAATCACTTGTGCGGAACCTTGGCGCAACCCCGGAATTTGGGTGTGTGAGAAAGGGTATGGAGTTTTGGACATGATAAAAGGGTTCTTTTGTTGGATCGGTTGGCACTCATTTGGGTATGAGCCAATCTTCCATGATGGCTGTTCCCAGCACAGTCGCTGCAAATGGTGTGGCTACGAGGGCATGGTGGATAGTCAGGGGAACCTGTTTTAAAAAGAGCGGAGTTGAGACTATGTGGACACTTGAAGATTTCGTGCGGGAAAGCAACCGAATTGAGGGGATTCTACGCGACCCGACGCAAGGAGAGATCCTGGCACATAGGGGGCTTTTAGCCAGGGAAGAGATATCTGTGGGGCTATTGGAAGCCTTCGTGGCAGCCGTTCAGCCAGGTGCGGTGCTGCGACGTAAAATTGGCCTGGACGTGCGCGTAGGCAATCATATTGCACCGCGTGGCGGTCCAGAGATCGAACAGCGGCTAGAGGCTATCCTTGCGGTCATGGAGAGCCCTTATAAGACCCATCTGGCCTATGAGGATTTGCACCCCTTCACCGATGGTAATGGTCGATCTGGACGTGCCTTGTGGCTCTGGCAGATGGGTGGTGAAGCCCCGATTGGGTTCTTGCATCGCTTCTACTACCAGACGCTCGAAGCGCAGCATTAACGATGGAAACAAACGAGGCCAAGTGACCCATGAATGAAAGAAAGTTAAGAGCAGAAATGCGGCAAGCGGTGGCGGACTATATGTCATCTGAAGGTTGCTCATGCTGCCAGGATGTTGGACGCCATGAAGAAAATGAGATCAAATTGGCCAAGCTTCTGAACATACCAAAATATGATGATGGAAGCGGGTATGACTTTAGTCGGTATAGAACCGACGCTTAAAAACAATCTATGCGACCAAAGGGAAAAGGAAGATGACCGAAACCGGCTACATCTATGAGAAAACCGAGGGCGTGCCGATCAAGCACTGGACGCGCGGCGTGCAGCTTGAAGATTCGGCACACGAGCAGCTTAGGAACATCGCCAAGATGCCATTCATCCACAAGCATATTGCCGTAATGCCTGACGTTCACTGGGGTAGAGGGTCAACGATAGGATCGGTGATCCCGACAAAGGGCGCGATCATCCCTGCCGCTGTGGGAGTCGATATTGGCTGTGGCATGATGGCCATCCAGACGACGCTACAGGCCGATCACCTCCCCGACGGCCTATCTAGCCTGCGATCCGCGATTGAGGCCGCTGTGCCCCACGGCAGGACCGACAACGGGCGTGCAAATGATAGAGGCGCTTGGGGAAGTGATATCCCAGCCCCGCCCCCCTGGCACGGGCTACACGACCAGTATGAGGCCATTATCGCCAAGCACCCCAGGGCGAAAGCATACAACACCTTTCGGCACATGGGCACGCTCGGCACCGGCAATCACTTCATCGAGATTTGCCTGGACGAGACGGGCAGTGTTTGGGTGATGCTGCACTCTGGCTCACGCGGCTGCGGTAACCGGATCGGCATGTATTTCATCGAGCGCGCCAAGAAAGAGATGGAGCGCTGGTTCATCCAATTACCCGATCAGGATTTGGCCTATCTCGTGGAAGGCTCGGAACTGTTCGACGACTACGTTGAAGCTGTCGGCTGGGCACAAGATTTCGCGACCGAGAACCGCAAGACCATGATGGGGGCCGTGCTGGGTGCGATGCGCCAGAGCCTGCCGAGCTTCGCGCTCACGGCTATGGTGGTGAACTGCCATCACAACTACGTAGACCGAGAGAACCATTTCGGGGCCAACGTACTGGTAACACGCAAGGGCGCTGTCCGCGCACGGAAAGGTGATCTTGGCATCATCCCCGGCTCCATGGGAGCCAGATCGTTCATCGTTCGGGGGAAGGGCAATGCTGATTCCTTTCACTCATGCAGCCACGGTGCAGGGCGGGCCATGTCTCGTGGCGCTGCCAAGAAAGCTTTCACCCTGGAGGACCATGCCAAGGCAACGGAGGGTGTGGAGTGTCGAAAGGATCAAGGTGTAATTGACGAAACGCCAGGTGCCTACAAGGATATTGACGCCGTGATGGCAGCCCAAGCGGACTTGGTCGAAGTGGTGCACGAGCTTCGGCAAGTCGTCTGTGTGAAAGGGTAAAATTAAGAAAATGAAGGTAATATCCTAATGTGGTGGCAAGACGCCGAATGGCTATCGGAGGAGGATGAAATGGTTAAATTGAACAGCATAGACTCTACAGTTTTGAAGAGCATTCCATCTCCGGATAATCATTTCCACAAGATTACAACCAATGAGTTTTCAATCTATGGCTCTCCTAATCAACCTGACTATGCAATATTGACGTTGGAATTCAATATAGTTAAAGGGGGCATTTGCCCTGAACTAAAATCGCTTAAGACTTATCTTTTACAATACAGAGACTGCATCATGAGTTATGAAAGGGCCGCTACGATCTTGAAAGAGCATCTTTTGGAGATGTACAAGCCATCTCGGATTAAAGTCATTTTGGAATTTAATACTCGTGGAGGTCTTGCGAGTGAAATTGTCGTAGGAGGACAATAAATCATGCACACGATCTATGGCCGCAATATGCATGACGTTATCCCGGAAACGATGGAAGAGCTTATCAATTGGGGGAAGCCCAGAGGACACATGACCGAAATCATTGGTCCTGTATCCATGCAAGTGACGCAGCCATTAGAACGATTGTCTTATGGAACGGATTATGACCTGAATCCATTCGCTGCACTGGCAACGGCCCTGTGGGTGATTGGTGGACGTAACGACGTTGCATTACTGTCCCGTTTCGATGCTTACAAGCCAGGCACGAGTGACGATGGTAAGGTGCTCCATGGAGCCTATGGCCGTCGCGCTCGTGAGCATTTTTACACGATTACAAATACCGGAGTTTCTGGTACTATTGATCAAGTGAAATCAACGATCCAGATGCTTCGACCAGAAAGTAGACCCAATGTTATTGTGATGTCATTGTGGGATGCCTGTGCCGATATGGGGCTTCAGAGCAAAAATCTTCCGGCTGCAACGCAATTGTTTTTCAGTTTCAGTCATCAGCAACGATTAAATATGATGGTCGTGTATAGTTATGCTGATATTTTCGATCTTCGTATAGATGCTATCTCGTTTTCCATGTTGCAGCAATTCATTGCTCATTCCCTCCCTGCCTCCATTGGACATATGACCATTGTTGCAAATTGTCTTGGGGTTGAGACTAAAGCATTGAAGATAATCAAGGATTTGCCTAAGAAGATTCACCCTGACAACCCTTATAATAAGAATATGGATTTGTACTCATTTCCGATGATCGATTCTAACGAGTGGCTTTCAGAGTTGGCCATGTTCCTTGATGAAGGGCCTGTCATGGGGATGCGTGATCCTTTCTTTCGACATGTGGCCACACCTATGTGGCAGGCTTGGGATGTTTATAAATCAACATCTGGAAGCGATGTGACAGGCGCCGCTGAGGCGTTAGATATCGTATCACGTATCCGCGCCACTGATTGGAAAGAGACAACAACAGAATGGATTTTAGGGAAAATTGATGAAAGAACTTAGCCCGGTCGAACGCATTAAAGCTACACGGGAAGCTGGCAACGTACGGCGCTTCCATGTTGTCCCTCATGTCGGTGAATACACTGTAGGCAAGCATAGCTATGACGCGGTGAGCATGTTACTTGTCTTGCATCCTAGTCCCTCAGTTCACTTGATCAAGGCATTACTTTGGCACGACGGCGCCGAGCGATGGGTTGGTGACATGCCACGACCTGCTGTAATTTACAATTATGATTTGTTCCATGCTTATGATCAGGCGAGTTTGTCGGCTCTTCAAACGTGGGAGATGTATGAGGGATTTGAGTTTCTTACGGATGAAGATTTCCGATGGCTAAACTCTATTGACATATTGGAATCATGGGTGTGGTGCCAAGAACAACTTGCATTTGGGAATCGACATTGCGAAAAAACTCTGCTATACTTATCTCGTTCGATTGAACGTGAGTTTGAAAACTTTCCAATGCCATGCCGTGAGTTTTATATCAATTATCACTGGTCACGGTTGCCAGAAAATTGCCAACAGTAGGAGTTCCTATATGAGTCATCGCGGGGATGATCCAAACACCATACAAGTTGGTGGCACTCACTACCAGAGCAATTATCAAGTCTGGGATTTTGTTGAGAACAATGGTCTTGGTGGACTAGAGACAGCGATCATCAAGTATATATGCCGTTGGCGTGACAAAGGTAATGCCAGAACGGACTTGGAAAAAGCAATCCATTATCTTGACAAATTGATCGATTTGCATAAGAATAGTCATCGTGTGCCCAAGGGATGTGCGTCGCATGATGACATAATACATTTCAGTAACATGCAGCACTTAGATAAGACCGAGGAATTTATAGTGAGGATGATTTCTCGTTGGTCTTGTTATGATGATTTAGCATCTTGCCATATTGCGATTCAGAATTTGATCAAGGAGGTGTAATGCATGGCTGAAGGGTCTAAGCGTTGGTCTAACATGCCACTCAGCGATCAGCGCATGGACCCTGTGGATCGTGCTCGTTCGGCGTTGCATGAACCTATGCCTCCCACTTATGGTGAAGTCGAACGCAGGGTGGCTAAAGCAATTCGTGAGGCTGAGTTGAGTATTATAAAGGAGATATCATCTAATGAATAACACTCCTGTACCAGAAAGCGATGGGCCATTGCAAGATGAAGTAGTGCGATTTACCAATATCATCATGGGACAAATTGGAACTATCGATGTTGAAACTGCGTTGACTGTGTTGTGCAACTTGGCTGGTCAACTTGTAGCGTTTCTCTCGGATGGTAAGCCAAGCGGCATCAAAACACATACCGAGTCATTATCGGAGAATATTCGCCGCGCCGCCATCGCTAAAATTCTCTATGACGATGCAAAAGCAAGAAAGGAAGAAACGTGCCATTAACTCCGGAAGGTGCAAGGGCCAAAAAAGTTCTTGAAGCACGGACCACACAAGTCATCGAAACTTTGTGTGAAGTCTTTGGGAATGTCTCAATTGAGGTGATGTTTCTGGCCATTGCACGTTGGTTCGGTATGGTGATTTTCAATTGCTGCCCTAACCTGGTTGATCGGCGGGAAGTGCTAAAGAGGTTTACAGATCAAATCGATGATGTACTTACCAAGCATGAAAAAGGTGAGCAGCCGTGATCGACTCGCCGGAGATTATATCGCGGAAGGATGCACTGGCAGCAGGGCTGAAACGGTACTTTACAGGGAAGCCTTGCAAGCGTGGGCATGTGGTGGAGTATTATGTTTTGAGTAGGGATTGCATAGAGTGTGCAAAGTTACGTGCGCGAAAGAATCATAGATGCGATCCAGAACGTGATCGAAAGCGACAGAATGCCATTGATGCTTGTGAAACGGCACGTAAGAAGGGGTTAAAACGGTTCTTTACAGGGAAGCCTTGCAAGCATGGACATGTGACGGAGCGGATGGTTTCAAATAAGCAATGTCTTGAGTGTGCAAAGTTAAACGCCCGCAAGAAGAGTGGTTTCGATTCCGAACGTTATCTAAAGAGGAAAGAAGCCTGCGCCGTTCGCGAAGCTGCACGTAAGAAGGGATTAAAATGGTTCTTTACCGGTGAGCCTTGCAAGTACGGACATGTGAAGGAGCGGTGTGTTTCTAGTGGAGGATGTATTGAGTGTGCAAAGTTACGTTCGTGCAAAAAAAGAGGCATCGATCCAGAACGTTATCGAAAGCGGCAGGAATACCGTGCCGCTCGTAAAGCTGCACATGAGAAGGGGCTGAAACGGTTCTTTACTGGAGAACCTTGCAAGAATGGACATGTAGTGGAGTTATCTGTTTCGAGTGGAGGATGTATTGAGTGCCAAAGTGAAAGGGTGCGCAAGGACCGAGCCAACAATCCCGAGAAGTATAAGGAGTATGGTCGCAAGGCATATGCCGATGATCCCGAGAAGGGAAGGAAACGTTCTCTAGATTACGCAAATGCTAATCGAGAAAAAGTGCGAAAAAGTAAGCGCGATAGGTATGCAGCCGATCCAGAGAAGTTTCTAAAAGCTAGTCGCGAATACCGCACAGCAAATCTTGAGTATTGTCGGAAACAAAATCGTGATTGGGGCAAAAAGGATCGTGCCAACAATCCCACTAAATACTTGGAGCGGGAACGCAAGTTCCGCAAGGAAAATCGAGAATTGTGGAGAGAATGGGGCCGCACGTGGGCGAAGGCAAATCCAGACAAAAAGAAAAAGCACAATGCTACATATTATCTTAAGCATAAGGACAAGATGAATGTAGCTTCTCGCAAGTCATACATCGCTAATTCAAAAGAGAGGAACAAGCAGGGACGTGCGCGCTACGTCGCTAACAAAGAGGAAATTCTAAAACAACAACGACAGGCTCGAATAGACAATCCTGAAAAATATAGCGCGGCGGCGAAAAAGAGACGTTATTCTAAGCTTGGACGACTCAAGGCCTTTTGGGGCATGATCAAGTCACGAATGGGACTCAGGCGGGGTGCTCGTAAGAAACTGTTGACCTATGATGCCGATGTATTTCAAGCACATTTAGTTAATACGCTGCCCGGAAAAATGACATACCAAGAAGCGTGCAAAGCTGGATACCAACATGATCACATTGTTCCAATATCCTACATTTCCAAGAATTTTCCTTTTGACATTGCATGCAAGATGGTTGTAGACTTGGACAATATTCGCTTTATCCCAGCAACTGAGAATATGCAAAAGCATTCGAAGATGGGCGACCCCTACCAGCTTCAAGTGCTAGACATTTTGAAAGAAAGATACTTATAATGAAGCCTCTCCAGCTTCCTCTGATTGAGCCGGAGTGCTCTTGGACTGTTCCCTCGATGGGTGATTTGCCATCATGGAAAGGGGCCAAGCGCATCGGTATCGACTGTGAAACCAACGACCGAAATCTTCGAGAATTGGGTATTGGCGTGCGGCGTGGTGCCTACATGGTCGGTATCTCCTTCGCCATTGAGGATGGTCCATCATATTATTTGCCGTTTGCCCACGAGGGTGGGGATAATTTGGATCAGACGCAAGTGCTCGGGTACATGCGGGAACAGGCATCCACATTCGATGGCGATGTTGTGGGCATGAATCTTTCCTATGACCTGGATTATTTTTGGGAGAAGGGAATCAATTTCCCTGCCATACGATTCTTTAGGGATATTCAAATTGCAGACCCTTTGATTTATGAATTGCATAACAGTTATTCCTTGAAGACCATCGCAGAGCGGTATGGCCTACCAGGCAAGAACGAAGACAAGTTACGGGAAGCCGCCGCAGCCTATGGGGTCGATCCAAAGAGTGGTCTGTGGCGCTTGCCGGCGCGCTATGCTGGTGAGTATGCCGAGGACGATGCTAGAAATCCCTTGCTGATCTTGCGGCGCCAGGAGCGTCACATAGAAGAGAAAGACCTCTGGGATATTTACGATCTGGAGAGTCGAGTTTTACCCGTGCTCGTTCGCATGAGGCGGCGTGGCGTTCGAATTGATCAGGACAAACTATCGGAGATAGAAGATTGGTCGCTCAAGGAAGAAGCCAAGGCCCTGGACTATGTGCGAACGGCGACTGGCGTCAGCATCGAAGTCGGCAACGTTTGGAAGGCCGAATCTTTGGTACCGGCTCTGGAGCATATTGGCATCGAATTACCTACTACGAGCAATGGTAAGAAAAGTGTGTCTCAGGAAGTGTTCGCCATGGTGGATCATCCTGTGGCTAAGGCCCTGGCGCGAGCGCGCAAAGTGAATAAGCTGCGCACGACCTTTGCGGCGTCGATCCGATCTTATATGACCAATGGCCGAATCCATTGCACGTTCAATCAAATCGCCCGTGAAACAGAGACCGGGGAACAGAAGGGTGTGCGCTATGGTCGGATATCTGCGACAGATCCTAACTTGCAGCAGCAACCGAATCCTGAAAAGGACCCGGAGATTGCTGGGGAATGGCGTAAGATATTTTTGCCGGAGGAAGGTGCTCTGTGGTGCGTTACCGATTTCAGCCAACAAGAGCCTCGATGGACGACTCACTTTGCAGCTTTGATGAATTTCCCAGGTGCCAAAGAAATGGCACAAGAATATCACGACAACCCGAAACTAGATAACCATACAATGATGGCTGAGTTGACGGGCTTGAAGCGGTACCCTGCAAAAACGGTTTACCTGGGCCTGTGTTATGGCGAGGGAGGCGCCCATCTGTGTGGACAGTTGGACCTGCCTACCCGCTGGGCATGCGCATGGGGACCTTGGGGGGATCGCAAGATCAAATATTTTGAAGACCAAGCCGAGGCGGATGCACTTTGTGAGGAACTTGGGGAGGGATTTGTTTGGCGCGCCGCAGGCCTGGAAGGGCAAGCCATCCTGGACAAGTTCGATGAGCGCGCGCCGTTCATTCGTAAGGTCGCAGCGGCGGCAAAGAAACGTGCCAATTCCCGAGGTTATGTGACAACCATCCTGGGCCGGAGACTGCATTTTGTTAAAGAGGGCACCAAGTATGGATGGACGCATAAAGCATTCAACCGCGTGATCCAAGGGTCGGCTGCAGATCAAATGAAAAAGGCTCTTGTGGAAATCGATGCTGCTGGTTATTGGATGATGCTCCAGGTACATGACGAGGCAGATAGCTCCGTGGCTGATCGCGCAGAAGGTGAAAGAATTGCGGAAATTATGCAAAATACTTTGAAGGCGCTTGTGCCGTTCAAGGTGGATGTTGAAATCGGACCAAGTTGGGGTGAAGCAAAATGAATAAAATTGAAATTGGAGATGCAACACTGTATCAGGGAGATTGTTTGGAAATTATGGCAATACTTGATCCTGTGGATGCTGTTATAACAGATCCCCCTTATGGTGTTAATGTTGATTATGGTCTTTTTGTTGATAGTCAAGAAAATGTTATTGCTCTTGCAAAAAAATGGGTACCATTAGCGCGTGGCATTGCCAATCGTGTTATTTTTACATCAGGAACTAAAAATTTATTTCATTATCCTAAACCAGATTGGATTATGGCATGGATAACACCTGCTGGAACTGGTGTAGGTCCATGGGGGTTTTGTTGTTGGCAACCAATTTTATGTTATGGTGCAGATCCAATACTAAAATCAGGAAGAGGAAGTCGGCCTGATATTATTCAACATACTGAATCATCTGAAAAAAATGGGCATCCATGTCCAAAGCCTAAGAAATTTATGAGGCGTCTTGTGGAACGAGTATCCTTAAAACATGAAATCATTCTTGATCCCTTTATGGGGAGTGGTATGACAGGTGTTGCTTGTGTTAAACTTGGTCGTAAATTCATCGGCATTGAAATAGAATCTAAATATTTTGATATAGCGTGCAAGCAAATCGAGGATGCATATAGGCAAGGTGATATGTTTCTCGAAAGGCCAAAACAACTTGAACAATCGAAAATGGAATTTGGATCATGAGGCCTGGATACAATGAATGGCAACTCCACAAAGCGGCTGTTGTTGCGATGCGTTCTCGCGACCCGTCGACGAAGTGCGGCGCAGTCATCATCAGACCTAACAAAACCATCTGCGCTGAAGGTTACAACGGATTCCCAAAAAATATGGAAGACAGAGTCGAGTGGTACGAGAACCGTGCCGAAAAATACGACCGGGTGATCCATGCAGAAATGAACGCCATCAAGCATGCTGCCGAGGACATTGAAGGCTATGTTATATTTCTGACTCGACCACCATGCAAAGAATGTGCGAAACATATTGCGTCGTGGGGCTTGGCCGAGGTAGTATGGTCTGACCATTCGGAACGTACATTAACAGATGCACATAAGATGGACGTTGAGCGGTCGAAACGTATCCTTGATGACTGCGGTGTAAAAATAACGGTGGTATATCGTGAGTGAAAGCACTCAACGTGCTAAGGTTTGTCGCTTACTAAAATCCTTACACGCCATCCCGATTGAGAACAGCGTCGGCGTGCTTGGCTGTCCTGATGTAAACTATGCTGAGGGATGGCTTGAATTGAAGTGGCGACGCGCGTGGCCCAAAGGGGATAATACACCAGTTACGATTGATCATTTCACTATTGCCCAGCGACGATGGCTCAATAAGCGTTACATGGCCGGCGGTAATGCATGGCTGCTTCTTCAGGTTCAAAAGGAATGGCTCCTGTTTACAGGCCCAGATGCTAAGGACTATGTTGGCTTTTTAACTCGAAAAGGCTTGTATGGCGTTGCTAGGGCTCGCTGGACCAACGGTATAAAGAAAGAAGGTCTAATCACATGCCTCCAAATAGACTGGGACCGTTGGGACGGTTGTCCTGTGGTGAATGCCTGTTAATAGATCGGCGTCGTCGAAAAGAAACACAGAACGTTGCAGCCCAACGGCTTGGTATATCCCCCTTCCTATATGGATGCTGGGAACGAGATGATAAAGAATGTCCAAGGATTCGTTCCGTTGGGCGTTTGAGTTCGTATGATCGGTGCTTGCTATATAGGCGTCGGGCCAATATGTCACAAGACGAAGTTGCTTCCCAGTTGGGCCGGTGCCGTTGGTGGATAAACCAAATGGAGCGTGGCCTTAAACCATGCGATGAATTGATCAGTTATTGGGAGAAATAAGCTTTGAACGTAGATCATAATAATGAAGCCGTGGAGAAATTCCTTCTTCGGTGGGCACCAAATGGCCCATGGGTATTGACTGCAATTCGCACGGATAAGAAGGGTATTGAGACCAAAACTTTTTATCCAAATAAGGTTCAAGAACTTGAAGAATGGTTGAGTCAATATAATGGGAAAAGGAACCTGTATTTCCACGTCAATTCTCCGATGCATGATTTGACAAAAAAAGCTGGTCGTGAAGATATTCGCTCAGTTGATTGGTTCCATGTAGACATAGATCCAAGGGCCGGGGAAGATTTGGTTGAAGAGCGTGAGCGCGCCTTGGGCCTGCTCACTACTAATTTGCCGGAAGG
>SDBS01000110.1_pt1 | contig 63191 bp, 41 predicted proteins | sample 2277091 | NCBI WGS metagenome assembly SDBS01 (sample SAMN10404972, study PRJNA504765) | marine sediment metagenome | isolation source: marine sediment core GS10_PC15, 163 cmbsf | place: Arctic Ocean: Southern Knipovich Ridge | collected 2010
TCCTCGACCGGCGCGCTTCGGCCCGGCAATCGGGCGACGAGATCCCCAGCCGGTACACGATGAAAATCAAGAGGAAGGACGGCGAGACGACGGTCCTGATGGTCGGATCCCGACCGATCGCTTACGGGGGCCAGACCGCCTACCTGGGGAACTGCTTCGACATCACCGAGAGCGTCCGGGCGTCCCAGGCGCTGCGTGAATCCGAGGAGCGCTACCATTCCTTCTGGGTCAACGCGCCCGTGGGTATCTGCCTCAGCGACAGCCACGGCCGCCTGACCATGGTCTCCCCAGTTCTGTGCGCCATGACCGGCTACGCAGAGGATGAACTCCTGGGTATGGAGCTCTTCGAGCTGATCGTCGAGGGGGACGAGAGGGCGGTACCCATAGCCAAGACGATGGACACCCATGAATTCGAACAGCTTCAATCGCTCTTCTCCGGTGGTCCCGCCGAGCTGACCCTTGTCAAGAAGGACGGCGGTTTGCTGCCGGTGGAGTTCAACATTGACTTTATCACCCAGAAAGGCTCCCTGAAGTACATGATCACCCTCGTCGCCGACATCACCGAGCGGAAGCGGGCCCAGGAGGCGCTGCGTGAATCCGAGGAGCGCTACCACACTTTCCAAGCCAACATACCCGTGGGCATCTTCCGTACCACCCCCGAGGGCGATCTCATCTCGGCCAACCCTGCGCTGGTCGAAATGCTCGGGTACTCTACCGAGGACGAGTTGAAGGAGTTCAAGGTTGGGGACCACTACGTGCATCCCGAAAAGCGCCGGGAGTTCGTGGATTCACTTGGCTCGAAGGGCTTCCTAACCGATTTCGAGGCCCCGATGAGGAGGAAGGACGACTCCATCTTCTGGGCCTCGCTCAACGCTACGCTGGTCAAGGACGAGCGGGGGAAGGGGCTGCATATAGACGGCACCCTCGAGGACATCACCGACCGCAAGCTGGCCCGGGAGGCGCTGCGTGAGAGTGAGGAGTTCAACCGGGCGGTGATAGAGCGCTCGCCGTTGGGCGTATCGGTGCGGAACCGCTACGGCAAACTCCTGAGCTGCAACGAGGCGTGGAGGAGGATCTGGGCCGTTCCCGAGGAAATGATCACCGAGGACCTCACCGGAGAACGGGAGGAGCTCAAGTTCGACGAGCGGGACGATTATCTGAGCGAATGGCACGACGACATCCGGCGCGTCTATGAGGAGGGCGGCTACCTCCACATCCCCGAGGCCGAGTTGCAGCACCCGCGGGAGGGCGGCGCCCGGTGGGTCTCCCAGCACTTCTACGCCATCAAGGACGAGCGGGGCGAGGTGGACCGCGTGGTGATCGTCACCGAGGACATCACCGACCGCAAGGATACGCAGAAGGTGCTGGCCACCTCGGAGGAAACTTACCGCAGTCTTTACGAGACCACCCTGGCGCTGGCCGAAGAAACCGAGCTGATCGACATGATCGCCGTGATCGCCGACCAGGCCACCGGGCTCTTGGACTGCCAGCAGTGTCTCTTCCTTCTTCTGGATGATACAAGGCAGGTTCTCACCCCCATCTACTCGACCCGCCCCGATTACTCCGACATCATCATGGGCTTCGAGGTTCCCCTGGGGGTCGGTCTCTCGGGCCGCGTGGCCGAAACCGGTGTCGGTCTCTACATCAACGCCGGCGAGGCGGACGAGATTTCGGTCCATGTCGAGGGCACCGACGAGAAGGAGGACGCGCAGGAATCCCTGATCTCCGTGCCCATGTTCGACGGCAAACGTATTTTGGGCGTGATCACTCTGGGTAAGTTCACCGGTATCTTCGACGATGAGGACCTCAAAAGGCTCGGCGTCTTCGCGCGGCAGGCCGAGATCGCGATCAAGCGCACCAGGAACCTCGAGGAGATGGCCGCCTCGGAGCGTACCTACCACAGCCTCTACGAGACAACCCTGGCCCTGGCCGATGAGACCGACCTCTTCCGGGTCATCGAGGTGATCGCCAAGAGCGCCTCGAACCTGTTGGACAGCCGCAAGTGCATCATCTTCCTGGTGGACGAAGAACATCGGGGGCTCAGACCCATCTACTCCACCCGGGAGGATTACACCCTGGAACACCTGGAAATGCAGGTAGGCGAGGGGCTCAGCGGTCATGTGGTGGAAACCGGCATTGGTATGTTCGTCAATCCCGGTGATCCCGACAAAGCCCTCTCGCGGCACATTCCAGGAACTGATAAAGAAGCCACCGAACGGGAGTCGCTCATCTCGGTGCCCATGTTCGACAGGAAGAGGGTTTTGGGCGTGATCACCATCGGCCGATTCGACGCCCCCTTCGCCGCCGAGGACCTGACGAAGCTGACGGTGTACGCCCGCCAGGCAGAAATCGCGGTGAAGCTGGCGCGTCACGCCGAGGTGCTCGCCAAATCCGAGGAGACCTACCGTTCACTTTACAACACGACATCGGCCATGGCGAACGAGACCAACCCGCTGGAGGTGATCCGGATCATCGCCGACCAGGCCACGTCGCTCGTTAAGGCCAACGACTGCACCGTGTACCGCACAGACCCGGAGCGAAGAGTTCTGAAGCCCATCTATTCAAACGACCCCCTTGAAAAAGACCAGATAATGTCTTTCGAGATTCCCCTGGGGGAGGGTCTGTCCGGCAGGGTTGCCGAATCTGGTAAGTGGGCCACCATCAACGTGGAAGATGAGGATGATTACTCCGTACACGTTCCGGACACCGATGAGGAAATTGACAAGAAGGAGTCTGTGTTGTCGGTGCCCATGTTTGACGGGAAAACTGTAATCGGTGTGCTGACGATTAACAGGTTAAAAGACAACTTTACTCAGGATGACATTGAAAAGATGGGCATCTTCGCCCGGCAGGCTGAAATCGCCATGTTGCGGGCCGAAAGCCTGAGAGCGCTGGCCGAATCGGAGGAGACCTACCACAGCCTCTACGATACCACCCTCTCCCTGGCCGACGAGACGGACCTGCTCAGAATCATCACCATCATCTGCGACCAGGCCACCGAACAGCTCGATTCCACCTATTGCATCTACTCACAGTATGACGCAAAAGAAGAGCTCCTTATTCCCTTCTACACAAACGCCCCCCGGGAGCGGGAAGCCTTCATGGCCTTTAAGGTGCCCCTGGGGGTGGGGCTTTCCGGCGCAGTGGCCCGGAATCGACTCGGGGCCTACTCCAACTACACCGACGAGGATCGCCCCGTGGTGAATATCGAGGGTACCGACGATGATGCGAACGATATCGAGTCGGTCATCTCCGAGCCGGTAATGGACGGTGAGACGCTGCTAAGCGTCATTACGATCGGCACCGAGGAGAAGGTATACGACGATGAGGATCTCGCCAAGCTCCGAATCTTCGCCCGGCTGGCCTCCATCGCGATCAAGCGGGCCGAGAACCTGGCGGCGCTGGAGCGATCCAGAGAGACCTATCGCACCCTTTACGAGACCACGATGACCCTGGCCGACGAGGCCGACCCGGACAGGGTGCTCGCCGGCATCGCCGATAACGCACGCGATCTCATGGATGCCCACTTCTGCAACATCCTTTCCTACGACCCCGAGGGTAAAGTTCTGATCCCCATCTACACCAACGCGCCCACGTCGAGGGAGATGATCCTGGCCTTCCGCCAGCCGCTCGGCGTCGGTCTGGGGGGATTAGTGGCCGAACAACGTCGCGGAGCCTACTCGAATTACTCAGACCCCGACCGCCCCGTGGTACACATCGAGGGCACCGACGACGCGGATGAGCACCGAGAATCGGTCCTCGCCGAGCCGATCATGGACTCCGAAACCCTCCTCGGCGTCTTCCTCATCCACGATCTTGACCGGATCTTCACCGATGACGATCTGGCCAAGGTGCGCGTCTTCGCCCGCCTGACCTCTATTGCCCTCAAACGTGGCCAGTACATCCAGGCCCTGAGCGAATCCGAGGAGAAGTACCGCAGCCTGGTCGAACAGGCCACCGACGGGGTCATTATTATCCAGAACGCCAGGTTTATCTTCGCGAACACGGCCATGCTTCGCATGTCGGGCTACGAATCCGGGGAGATGATCAACCAGAGCTTTCTTGATTTCATCGCCGAGGAGGACCGACCGAAGCTCAGGGACTTATACGAGAAACGCATGCGGGGCGAGAAAATACCCTCAATCTACGAGACCACCGGGCTTCACAAAGATGGAAAACTCATTCCCCTGGAGCTGAACGCCGGTCTCATCCAGTACGGTGGAGCGCCGGCCGATCTGATCATCGTGCGAGATATAACGGAGCGCAAGCGGGCCGAGGAGGCGCTGCGCGAGAGCGAGGAGCGCTACCGTTCCATCTGGACCAAGTCGCCCGTCGGAATCTGCCTCTCCGACCGAGACGGCATGTTGACCATGGTCAACCCGGTCCTCCGCCAGATGTTGGACTTCGATGTTGAGGAGGAGTTCATCGGCAGAACGTTCTTTGACCTTCTCGCACCCGGGGGGGATGACAAAGAGGTGGCCTCCCTTTTGGGCGGGAAGTTCGACACCCAGGTGTACAAGGATGAACTGTCCTTGTTCTCGGGTAAGCCGACCGAGATGGCCCTGGTGAAGAAATCGGGCGAGAGGCTCCCCGTAGAGGTAACGATAGACTTCATCACCCGAGAGGGATCGGTCCAGTACATGATCAGCCTCATCACCGACATCACCGAGCGCAAGAAGGCCGAGGAATCGCTGGCCAACTACTCGGCCGATCTGGAACGCGAGGTTGACGTGAAAACGACCGAGCTTTCCGCCGCCCGGCGCTACCTGCGCGAGGTGATAGACGCATCGGCGGATCTTATCACCGTGGTGGACGCCCAGGATCGGATCGAGATCTTGAACCGCGCCGCCTCGACGGCCATGGGTTACGAGGAGGAGGAGCTTCGCGGGAAGTCCATCGAGATCTTCTACTTCGACCGCGACCGGGAAACCTTCAAGGAGATGACCCGGCGCCTGAGCGAAGGCGGACCCTCCATCGTTCGGCAAGTGGATCTGCGCTGCAAGGACGGCGCAGCCCTAACGGTTGAGCTGTCGGTTTCACCCCTGCTGGATAACGAGGGCAACTTCACCGGCAGTGTAGCCGTCGGCCGCGACATCCGCGAGCTCGAGGGCCTGCGCCGCGCCCTGTTGCAGAGCGAGAAACTGGCCGCCACCGGCAAGCTCGCCGCCAACATCGCCCACGAGGTGAACAACCCCTTGGGGATAATCACCAACTACCTCCAGATCGCCAAACGGGACCTGGACTCCTCCTCCGACCCGTACAGAATGGTCGGCATAATCGAGGAAGAGGTCCAGCGTATCGCCCGCATCATCAGCGGTCTGCTTGACTTCTACCGGCCCGAGAGCGCCTTCCTCGCAGCCGCCGACGTGAACCAGCTCATCGAGGACCTGCTGATTTTGGTCAGCATCCAGCTTGAGAAGATAGGCATAGAGGTGGAAAAAGACCTGGCTGAGGACCTGCCAACCGTCGTCGTCTCGCCGGACCAGTTCCGCCAGGTTCTCCTGAATCTGGTGACCAACGCCCAGGACGCCATGCCCGACGGTGGCACCCTGCGTATCCAGACACGCTGCTCCGAAGATCAGGTAGTCCTCTCCCTCTCAGATTCGGGAGGGGGCATCGTGGCCGAAAACCTGCCCTACATCTTCGACCCCTTCTTCACCACCAAGGGACAAGAGGGGACGGGGCTCGGTCTGTCGGTGTCCTATGGCATCATTCAGAGCTTTGATGGTATCATGGAGGCGTCAAGCCAGCCCGGTAAGGGCACGACGATCACCATCAGCCTGCCGGCGCGGGAGGATTAGAGTTGGTTGAATCAAAACGAGAGCGCATCCTCGTCATTGATGACGAGCGGCGGATGTGCGACTCGATCCGCATCCTTCTTGAACAGTCGGGATACCGGGTGAACACGGCCTTGGACGGCGCCGAGGGCATCGGCAGGCTGCGCGAGGACAACTACGAACTGGTTATCGCCGACCTGATGATGCCCAAGGTGGACGGTTTCGCCGTGCTGGAGTACGTCAACGAGAATCTTCCGCACACCCTGGTCATCGTCATCACCGGCTACTCCTCGATGCGCTCCTCGATCGAGGCGCTCCGGCGTGGGGCCCACAACTACCTGGTCAAACCCTTCGACTTCGACATCCTCAAGCTGGCCGTTAAGAAGGCGATGGACAGGATCCGGTTGCAGCGCCTGAACGACGACTTCATCTCGATGATCACCCACGACCTGAAGAACCCGCTCACGTCGGTGATGGGCTACTGCTCACTCCTGCTCTCGGGCGCCTACGGGAAGACCCCCGAGCGCCTGGGCGAGCCGTTGGATAGCATCGCCACCAACGCGGACCGGATGCTGGCGCTCATCAACGACTTCCTGGCGGTAAACAAGTTCTCCTCGGAAGGGGTGCGTCTGGTAAAACAGCGCCTGCAACTCAACAGCCTGATCTCCCACTTGGCGAAGAATGTGGCGGCCCAGCTCGAGATCAAGCGGCTGTCCCTTTCCATGAATCTGGACGATGACCTGCCCCCGATCCCCATGGACCCGATCCAGATCGAGCGGGTCATCAACAATCTGTTGTCCAACGCGATAAAGTTCATCCAGCGCGGCGGCGAGATCGTCGTCAGCACGGGCCAGGATGAGGACCAAGTTTTCTTCACCGTCTCCGATAACGGACCGGGCATCCCCGTCGAACAGCAGAAGCACATCTTCGAAAAGTACAAACGGGGCTCCAGCGAAACCGAGGGGACCGGCCTGGGGCTTTTTATCTGTAAAAGCATCGTGGACGCCCACGAGGGGAAGATCTCCGTCGAGGACGGACCCGGAGTGGGAAGCACCTTCAGCGTGTATCTGCCCAAGGAAGAGACGGCCCCAGGTGCCGAATAGGACGGACTCCTACACGGTCAGTGTTGACCCCCCCGATTGGGATACCCTCGTCGCCTCCCACTCCGACGCCCCGCCCACCCAAGCCCGTGCATGGGCCGAGGTCAAGGCTCCATACGGATACCGAGCCCTGCGCGTGGCCGTTCTCTCCGCCGGAGGCGAGCCGGTCGCCCTGGGCCAGGTTCTCGGGCGGAGGCTGCCTCTGATAAAAAGGGACTGGCTCTACTGCCCGTACGGCCCCTGGTGGGACGCGGATAGTCCCGAAGCACTGGCGGTCTGGCTCGACGCGGTGCGGAGTAATGCTTTCGCCCGTCGCGCGGCGGTGTTGACCATCGAGCCGCGGATGGCCGACGGGAAGGTGTTGAGGGGCCTTCTCTCCGATCTGGAGTTCCGGCGCGGGGTCCAGGATGTCCAACCCCGGGGAACGCTGATCCTGGATCTCATCCCCGACGAGGAGACCCTGGCGGCCGGGCTCGACCGGCGCACGCGCTACAACGTTCACCTGGCCGAAAGGCACGGGGTGGAGGTCCGGCTGGCCAACTCCCCCGAAGGCGTCGGCCGCTTCGTGGACCTCCTGGAGGAGACCGAGGCGCGGCAACGCTTCCTCGCCCACGACCGGGCGTACTATCACCGGGTCTGGGAGGCCTTCGCCGGACAGGACGCCTGCGACATCCTCCTGGCGGCTTACTCCGAGGAGGACGTGGCCGGGGTCTGGCTCGTCTACGCCGGGCGGACGGCCTACTACGTCTACGGCGCCAGCTCCCACCGCCACTCGAAGCACAAGGGGTCCCAGCTGCTGCAATGGCGGGCGATCCTGCGGGCCAGGGAGCGGGGGGCGCTCGTGTACGATTTCTGGGGGGCGCCGGTCCACCCCCACGAGGACCACCCCCTGTGGGGGGTTTACCGATTCAAGAAGGGCTTCGGCGGAGAGCACACCGTCTTCGTGGGCGCGCACGACCTGTCCCTTTCGGCCTTCGGCGGCTGGAGCTGGCGGGTGGGGCTACCCCTGGCGCGGCGGGCGCGAAACCTCCTCGTCCGCGGCCGCACCGCCGACGTGATGGATTGATTCGGCTCAGGGAGTTTGATCGTGAAACGTTTTTCCTTACTCCTCATTCTCTTACCTCTTACCTCTTTGGCTATAGCTGTTCCGGAATCTGTAGAGCAGGCGACCGACTATTCATGTGCCATCGATAAGGATGGTTGGCCGGTTATTCTTCTGGACCCCCTTCCCGATGATGCTTTTGAGTTAAGTCGTGATGTTGTTGAGGATTACATTAATTATTTATACCCAGACGAAAACATCGTTATTGGTGAGGCATTTTCTCTATATTTGATTCCGAATTACTCTCAACCACTAGTTGTTGGCCATATTATAGCGTTAGATCCATCTTCTGAAGTTACCATTCAGCAGGTAATAAACCTTTTTAGGGAAGAGGAAGAGGCTTTTAAACTTCTCAATTCGTTTACTGATAATTATAATTACTCGTATAATATACATGAGGACGTAACATTTACTGAATTGAAGAATGATTATGCATTAAAACGTGCGAAAACAAGAGCATACCGCTATGTATTAATCGGTTTTACTCAAGGTGTTCCAAATTTACTAGTGGTTGGTTTGGCTAGCGTTTTTGGACGACTTGATGTATCTTATGAAGATAAAGTTGATTTAACTTCAGATTCATACAAATTCCTTTCCTATGGATTAATTCCTCCAAATTTTATACACCCACTTTTTATTACACATTCTGCAGAAGTTTTGCATTTAATTGACGATAGTGTTCATATTCTAGAGGGGATTGATTACTATGAAGGAAAACATTTTCCTGTACCTGATAGAGATCCAAAAACATTCGAATTCTATCTTGAGTTCACTGGATTTGAGGATTAGGAAGTCGAATAAATAATCGAAGTAAAACACCAACAACGCCTCTTGAATCATGTTCCTGCGCATACTCATAGTTCTGGCCGGGCTGTTCCTCTACCTCGTCATCGGGCGCTACCTCTTCCGGACCTACATCTGGCTGGGATGTGTCGCCGACGGGGTGCCCTACGCCAGCCGCAGACCGGAGCTTAACCGGTTCTCGGCCTGGCAGATCCTCACCTGGCCGTTTTTGTTGATCTACCTCCCCTTCTACGCCGTCTGGGCGTTGGTCAAACGGATAAGCTGAGGTCACAGATGAAACGGCTCCTCGTACCCTTTCTTGCGCTTATCGCCCTGTTGGCCGGCTGCGAGTACGACCCGGGGCTCGCCTACCTGGACGACGGCGAGGTCTATCTCTGGCTGCCCGACACCGATCAACCCAGGCCGCTGACCGACCGGGACGACGTGGATCGTTTCTTTTGGTCTCCGTCGGGACGGCACATCGCCTACCGGGTGGCCAAACCCTTCGGTGTCGGTGAGAGCTTCTGGTGCTTCACCGGGGTGGACTCGGGCGTCGAGGTGAAGACCCGGTCGGTCCCGCTCTTTTCGGCGGCGGGGAGAGCCGTGGCCTACATCAAGGACCGGGACCAGCAGCTCATCCTTCTGGACGAGACCGGCGGGGAGCAGAAACTGATCGCCGAGTGGGTCTGGCAAGCCCAGTGGAACTCCGCCGGGACGATGCTGGCCTACGTGGAGGAGGGGGACCTGAAGGTCTTCGATCTGGAGAGCGGGACCAGCCGATACCTGGCCGGCGGGGTGGCCGAGGGTCCCGACTTCGTGGCCGACGATCTCGTGCTCTTCATCTCGGATGACAATACCCTCACCGCGGCCCGAGCCGACGGCAGCGCCGTCTACCGGCTGGTGGAGGAGGTCGAAGGCTACTACGTGGCCCGCGACTACTCGGACCAGGTGCGCGGGGCGCGGCTGGTCTGCGTGGACCGCGACCGGGACGCCTATCTGATGGACTTCGACGGCGCCGATCGGATCCGCACCGGCACCGACTTCCACCACATGGCCTGGGACGCGACCGGCTCGCAGTTCTTCCTGATAGAGGAGAAGAACGAGAAGATGTACACCGGCATCTTCTCCGCCTCCGGGGAGGAGCTTCTGAAGGTGAAGGAGCCCTGGGAACCGGCTGTCGCCGAAACACTCGCTTGGAGCTCCGGTTCCGACGAGCTGGCCTACATCGGCGCCAACGGCTCCCTCTACGTGCTGGACCTCGGGGGGGCCCAGACGCTGGTGGCCAAGGACGTGAACGACTTCGCCTGGGTGCCCCACCGGCGCCAACTGGTCGTACTCATGCCGCGCACCGTCGGGGAGGAGGAGAAGATCGAGGAGGTGGCTGAGGAAGCGGCCGAGGAGGGGATGGAAATTGACCTGGGGGAGGAAATCGTCGAAGAGGAGGAGGAACCGGCACCGGCGGTAGAGGAGATCGAGGAAGGGGATGTCGTCGAGGAGGGAATCGAGGAAGGAATCGAGGAGGAGGGTTCCGAGGAGGAGGTCGAGGCCGAAATCGTGGAGCCGGTCGGGGAGGAGATCATCGTGGAGGAGGGGACGGAGGAATCGCCCGAGGAGACGGTGGAGGTCGTGGAGGTGGAGGAGCCCGAGACCGCCGTGTACCTCTACGACCTGGAGGGTAGTCCGAGGAGGATGCTCTCCCGGAGCGGATACATGCCCCTGTTATCCCCGCGCGGAAACCGGCTGCTCTTCGTGGAGCCGCTGCGGAAGGGACTCTACAACGCCGTCGTCGGGTCCCTGGACGGGGAGGAGGAGCATTACCTGGGTAAGTTCCAGGTGCCGATCTTCCCTGCGGCCTGGCAGCCCGAGGGCCGGGACATCGAGGGTCGTCTCCTCGGCGTGATTATCACCCTGGCCCTGGTGGCAGCCGGCGTCGTGGCAATCTACCTCGTCATTCGGCGCATCTGGCTCCGGCGGAAGGGGATGGCTCAAGCGACCGCCGAAACCCCGGCCAACTTGGAGGATGCGATCTAGCCAGCGCCGGGTGCCAACGCAGCGCGTTGGATCGCAGTATCGCGGGGTGAACCAGCGGCAATCCCGGCGGTTACTCCTCACCCTAATCCTCTCCCCAAAGGGGGGGTGTGCGGAATACTTCACCCCGGCCCTCGATAACGTAGGGCGGGGATTCCTATCCCCGCCGCGGTTTATCTAAGGAAGCCCTCACCCTGACCCGTGAGCGACTGCTCCTCCCACAGGGAGAGGGGAGCCGCGGCGACCCGCTCCAGGAACCGCCCTACATCGGCCCGCCTCTCACACGCTCCTGCAATACACGAAAGACAAGGGGTTTTGCCAGAGGCATAGCTCGCTTTGCTCGGTTCGCCGGGGGCATAGCTCGGTTTGCTCGATTTAATCCCTTGTAGATATGATCAAGGGGATGAATCCCCTTGTCGTAACATGGGGGCGGGTCTCCATAGCCCGCCTGAATTACCACTCCTCAACGAACAGCTTATCCCATTGTTAATCCCAAGCCCCCTGGTACGCCCAGGGGTTCTTTATCACCGCTCCAGCTCCCGGCCCCGGGCCAGGACGATCAGGCGGCCATCCCGTCCAACGAGGTAAATGGCAAGCTGGGAGCTTTGATGCCCGGTGAGCTTGAGGCCCTCCGGGGGGACGAAGAGCGCTGCCTCCCCGAGGATACCCGGCTCGTTGTGGAAGACCCAGTTCGCCGTTACCGGTTCCCCCACCGGCTCATCGGGATCGAAGGGGGTATCGGCGAGGGAGAGAGCGATCAGCCGGTCCCAGGACAGGGGAAGGATCAGTTCCCGGCCTCGAAGGACCGCCCCCGGACGCGGCGTCTGCGCCAGAGTCAACCGATCCGCCTCCGCGCCGTCCTGGAACAGAACAAGCTCACCGGTGACGGTCCCAACGGCCAGGGCGTCCCGGGGCAGTATGTAAAGGGCGGAGGGCGGCGAGCCCAGCTCATGGTACTCGACCAGGGGCGAGGCCGGGTTGTCGGGTAAAAAGCCGTAGAGCCGGTTGTCCCCGCAGGCGAACCAGACCATCCCCCCGAGGACGGCCGGTTCGAGGGTCAGGCTTCCCCCGGTCCGATAACGCCATAGCTCCGTGCCTTCCCCGTCAAGCGCGACCACCGTTTCCCCGGCGCCGTAGATGAGCGTCGTCCCGATCACCGCCGGCGGCGAGGTCGCGGGAAGCGGCAGGGACCGGGGAATCGAATCCCCGGGGTTCGCTGGATCGAGAAAGGCGAAGCTCTCCCGGCCAAGACAGATCAGGATTTTACCTGGTTCATCCTCCCCCGGCTGGGCGACCTGTGTCGAAGCGAAACGGACGGGACCACCGCCGGGAAGGCCTCCGGCGAACGGAACGTCGCCGTCGCGATTCACCAGGTACACGCCGCCCCGTTCGTCGCCCAGGACCGCCACTCCCGCCCCCGCGGCGTCGAGATCGGTCGGCCCGGCCGGGAGGTGAATGACCCAGGCCAGGCTCCTCGCGCCGCCCAGGGCCGCCAGCTTTGGTTCCGGCTCGTCGAAGACGACGAAGATCCGGCCCGGCGTGGGACTCACCGCCGAGAGCCCATCGCCCAGCGCCAGGGTGTGACCCTCGTCGGGCGGGGGAAGCGGCTCCAGCTCCACCGTCTCCCCGGGGAGGGGACCGGGCAGGGTCAGGGGCAGCCAGGCCAAAGCCAACAAAGCCGTCCTCATCGCTCCTCCGCGCTGCGGCCCCCCAGCAGGTACCAGAGCTCGCGGTTCGGGGTCACATCCTCCGAAGCGAGGCTCTGCAGCCGCGCTTCCTGCGAGTGGAGACGACCCAGCCGGTCACGCCAGATCAGGCGCGGGAGCACCGAACCGATCTCGTCGGAGCAGAACCCGGAGACCACGAGGGAGTTGTCGAAGGGGCCCGAGCTGTGACAAGGATCAGACCACTCCCAACCGTAGATCTCGAGACTGCCCAAGTCGTACCGGGCGTCCCAGCCAACCCAGCCGGCGGAGAATCCCAGGGCCGCCCGGTGATGGGGGAGCACATCGGTGAACCGGGCGCGCAGGCGGAGATCTATCACTACCAGGATCGCCGGGCTTTTACCTAGGTCGCGGACCTCGGCCACGACGTCCCCGAACTCCGTGCCCTCGACCACGACATCGGGGGGATGAGGCGGGGGTAGCTTGTTGGGCAACCCTCGTCGGATTTCAGAGAGAAACAGCCCGCGGAGCCGCGTCTCGCCGACCTCGGCCCCGCAGCCGACGAGATGGAAGGGCGGGCGGAAGAGCGGGTCTAGTGGTAATGATGGGTACAGGCAGAAAGCGCTGACATCGGGCGTGGCGGTGGGCGCGATGTAGAGGATCAGCCCGTCCTCCGCGGCCGACGCCCGGCTTAGGGTTAGCAGGAGCGGCAAGATATAAAGGGCTTTGCCGAGCATGATCGGTAGGATTATACCTCAAAAAACCGGGCTCTCCGGTCACCGGGTCCCTACGTTGATACGAAAGTCAACGTGGCAAGTTGGATCGCAGTTCCGTGGCCAACGCCGGGCGCTTGACCCCGGCCCCCCGAGACAAAGCATCGGCAATCCCGACGGTCTCCACCGTGAGCGCACCCAAAGCGTAGGGCCGACCATTCGGTCTATTCTCCACTAACCACCCTGCAGGGTGGGGATTTTTAATCCCCGCCGCACAACGGTGTCGTCCACCGCCGTGTAACCGCACCCATTGGTCGTTCCTGCAACACACAAAAATATAAGGGGTTTTGCCAGAGGCATAGCTCGGTTTGCCGGGGGCATAGCTCGCTCCGCTCGGTTCGCTCGGTTCAACCCCTTGTAGATGTAGGGCGGGGATTTTAATCCCCGCCGCGTTTTTTTATCAAAGGTAGCCCTTACCCCTAACCCTCTCCCACGGGGAGAGGGAAGTCGCAGGTCGGCGGCCCGCAGAGGGGCGACCCTACCTGGTCCCGTTGGGTAATTGTTATAAAACAACCCGGCCGCAGAAGCCGCCGGGTTGTTGAACGGTTCGAGTAGACCGCTCAGCGCCGGCCGGGGCCGTCGTCGAGGATGCCCCTGAACTCGTGTCTCTTCACGTCTATGTAGGCGCGGGCGATGAGTTCGGTGACCCAGGCGGTCTGTTTCTCCTGCAGCTTTTGATTGTAGATGGCCATTTCGGCCTCCTCCCGGGTCATCTCCTCGCGCTCCATCCGGTCCAGGAGCTGGGTCAGGCGGAGCCCGCCGCCGACGATGTAGGTGGCGGAAATATCGCCGGGGGACATCGCTTGCAGTTCGGTCCCCAGGGGGGCGTTGGTTGTCTCGACCACACTCAGGGGCACCTCCCGGATCTCCGCCTCCAGGATGTCTGAGTAGCTGATGCCGGAAACGTCGGCCTCGGGTGTATCCCCGAGCAGTCGGCGGACCGCGTCCAGGGCCTCATAGGTCCGCGCCTCGTCTTTGGGCGTGGGCTCCACGTTGAGCTGGATGTGGGCCAGATGAACATTGTAGTCGTCCACGCGCTCCAGGACCTTGACTACGTGCCAGCCGAGTTCGGTGCGTATCGGATCGGAGACCTGCCCCTCGGCCATGGAAAAGGCCGCTTGGTCCAGGAGATCTACGAGGTCACCCCGTTCGATGACGCCAAGGTCGGCGGGCGGGGCGTCGGTATAGGTCCGGGCGAGAGCGAGGAAGTCGCCACCGCGGCGGGCGATCCCGGCGAGGCGCGCCGCTTTCTCCTCCACCTCGGCCTCGGTGGCGATTCCGGGCCGCACGTAAGCCGTGATATGCCGCAGGAGGTAGATGACCCGGCTCTCATTGTCGTCCTCGTAGCTCTCCAGGTATTCGTCTATATCCTCTTCGGTGATGTTTATCCGGGCCGAGTAGATATTCTGCATCAACTGGGAAATGAGGTACTCCTCCCGGGCTTGTTTGCGGTAGAGGTCCTCGAGCTTGTCCAGGGTGAGGCCGACCTCCTCGAGGACCGCGATGAACTCCTCTTCGGAGACGTAGCCGGAACTGGCCCGGGCAATCTGGTTCTCCACCAGGGAGTCCAGTTGGGCGTAGGTGATCGTGATCCCCCGCCGCTCGGCCTCCTGGACCAGCACGCGGTTCGCCACCAGACGGGCGAAAATCTGTCGGGTCAGGATCTCGAGCTCCTCGGTCGAGGGGTACGCGCCGGCCTGGGCCAGGTAGTTTTGCACCGTCCCGCGGATCTCCGAGTCCAGGATGGCCTCCTCGTTGACCACGATGGCGATGCGGTCCAGCACCTCGGCGGTGGATGCCGCGACGACGAAGAACAGGAGCGCGACCAGGGGAATGCGCATGTTATTCGACGGATTGATCGAGCTCGGCGCGCCAGATGGTCTCCAGGGACTTGGCCTGGAGGCCGTCAAGCCACCTCTCGCGCTCGGTGTTGGATTTCTCACCGAAGATGATGTCGTGGATCAGATTCCGCACCTCGGCCAGGGGGGGCACGGTCTTCTCACCGGGCTCCTCGCTTACCAACAGGATATGGACGCCGTAATCGGTCACCACCGGCCCGCTGATCTCACCTATCTCCAAATCCTCCAGGGCCCGGGTGAGGGCCCGGGGCAGGTCCTCGGGGTTCTGCATCTCGACCAGCCCCCCGGCCGCACCCTCCGGCGCGATCGAGAATGATTTGGCCAGCTCCTCGAAATCCTCCCCCTCATCGAGGCGGCGGAGGACCTCATCGGCGCTCATCGTGTCCGGGATCACGATCTGGTAGAAGACGATCGGCCGGTGGCTGAACTCGTCGGCGTGCTCCCGGTAGTACGACGTGATCTCCGATTCTGTGACCCGAATCCTGCTGAGGACCTCCTGTCCGACCACGGACTCGTAGATGAGGTCCTCACGCACCTTGTCCCGGAGCTTCTGCTCCCGCATCCTGGCCGCGGGGCCACCGGCCAGGATCACCTCGTCGTTGGCCGCCAGGGCTTGGTAGAGCCGTTCCACCTTTTCCTCGGGCACGGTGATTCCCAGATCGAGGGCCTCCCGGAGGACCAGGCAGCGCTGGATCAGCCGGTCCACCACCTCCGCGGGGATCGGGGTGCCCGGATCGGCCCCCATCAATTCCCAGGCCTCGTCCCGGGTGATCGGTTCTCCCTGGACGATGGCGATCAGGTTCTCGTCGTCACCCCCCCCGCCGCAGCCGGCCAGGATGGAGCCGATGACGAGAAGAATCGTGAGCGGGCGCAGCAAGCTATGCCTCCGGTACGGTTCGCGACGCCTCCAGAAGGGAGTCGAAGAGCTCTTCAATCAGATCCTCGTCGTAGACCACGGTGTAGCTTCCCTTGAGTTCCTGGAGGAACTCATCGAAGAGCTCGGGCTGGGCCTCGCCCATCAGCTCGTCCACCAGGAAGCTGTAGAGGGAGGGATCGTTCTCCAGGGTGCGATTCATCGGGGGCAGGACATCCACGACGTGGAGGATACCGTACCCCGTCACCCCGTCGCGCTCGGCCTCGATGACCGGACTCAGCCACCCCTTGTCGTGCTCGAAACCGGGTAATTGATAGGCGTCCGCTCCACCGATCTCTACGGTGCGGTGGATACTGACCGTCTCTTTGTCCACCGATTCCTCCACGATTATGAGCCTCAGAAGTTCCTCGGGGCTGCGGGCCAACGGGTCGCCCTCTCCCAGGGTTTCGATCTCGGCCAGACTCTTAATCGGCTCGGTCTGGGGATCGAAGTTGGACTCGTCGGCCAGAAGCTCGCGCAGCTCCTCGGCCCTTGTTCGGTCGGTAAGAACGGCGAGGTAGTAGGCCATCTTACGATCGTAGACGAAACGGTCTTTGGTCTCTGAGTACCGGCGGCGAACCTCCTCTTCGGTTGGCCTGGGCTGAGTGGCGAGGAAGCGTTCCTGACGGAAGAGGGTGACCGCGATCTCGTTCCGCTTCCGGGCGATCTTGGACGCGAGGGGCTCCTCCGCATCCAGGCCCAGCTCCTCGGCCTCGGCCAGAGCTAGTTGCTGGTCCACGCTCACGTCCACCAAGCGCTGGAGTAACTCCCGCCGTGATTCGGGACGCAGGAGGCGCTTATCGTCCATCGAGAGCCAGAGAAGGATGTTCTGGGTGCAGTACCTAAGGGGGACGACCCCTCCGTTCACCTTCACCAAAAAATCATTCTTATGCGCGTCGAAGAAGGGGGAGATGGAGTCGAGCAAAAGAGTGCGTCGCTCCGCCGATCTGCGGGTGATCTCCCGGCCGATGGGGGTGGGCTCGGCCATGGTGGAACCCAGGCCGATCAGGTCCTCGGGCTCGATGGCGAGCATGTACTCCCGGCTCGCCATCAGCCCCTGATCCTCCGACCGCCGGTAGACATCCCCCAGAAGGGCGTCGAGATCATCAATGAGGTCCTGGTTGACCTCGACCGTCGCCCTTGCGCGGAGTTTTGCCAGGTGCTCGTCCCACACATGCCGGCTCCGCTCCAGGAGCATCTCCTGTTGCAGGCGGGGACGGATCTGATCGCCCTCGGTGACGATGAAGTCCTCGGGAGAGGCGGGCCCCCGGTTGAGGAAGATGTAGTAGACCCACTCGTTGTGGAGGTCATGGAAGACCGGCGAGGAGAACTGATCCGCCTCGAGATCGAAGATAACCTGGTTGCGATGGGAGGGACTCCACTGTAACGGTGGTTCGTTGACCCCTCCCGCCTTGGCCAGAAAAACGTCGCCGGGGCTCTTCATGTAGAAGATTTGCCGGGCCACCGTGGCGAAATCATCCCCGGCCAAAAGACGCTCGTGGGCCTGCCGAGCCTCGGCCTCGCTGGCGAACTGGATCAGGCTTATGTAGATACCCTCCCGCAGAAACCGCTCCACCCAGGCGTTGAGTTCCTGCTCGGTAACGGTGACCTCGGCCGTCACCCGCTGCTGCAGGGCGGTAATCAGGCGGTTCCGGTACCAGATGTCGAATTCAGCCACCACCATAGGATTCTCGTAGTAACCCGCCTCCCGCGCCGCCGTCTCCATGAGCGTCTTGTTGGCAAAGGCGATCAGGTAGTCGCGGGCATCGGAGTAGTTTGAGATGATCGGCCGGGTGGCCGGGTCCAGGCGGGCGTAGTAATCGGCCAGCTCGCCGATGGTGTAGGAGCTCATCCCGATGGTGAGGATGGTCTCCCCCTCGGCGCTGCACCCCGCCAGCAGGGCAAGCGAGGCGGCGAGGGTGAAAAGGCGGAACAATCGGGATCTCATTTTGTAACTCCCCCGTCGTAAACGGGTTAAGTGGAACCTTTCCACGGATTTAGTTGGGACCTTTTATAACACTTAAAACTTGGGCTGTCAACGAAGGGGAGATGGTTCGCCCGCGGGGAGGCGGATGTGTTAAACTAGAAGAGTTCCAATGAGTTGGTTTACCCGAAACGGGTAGAGCGGAAACCGGATGACCAAAGCGATCGTGGACATCGGCCACCGGGGGGTCTTATCCCGGCTACCGGGGCTGAAGGAGAGGCTCGCGGGCGCTCGTGACGCTTCGGATTGCCGGAGGCTTTTCCACGGGATGCTGGACGACCTCGAACCCAGGCGCGCATCCCTCCGCTTCCTCCACGCCAGGCGCGCCCTTAAAACAATCACCGGCCGGTGGGCCGAGGAGCTGACCGGTGTACGGGTGATGGATGCCCTGATCGCGCTGGCGAAGGGGGGTGTCGAGGGTGTCGCCGCCTGCTTTCTCTACGAACTGGACGGCCTCCTGAGCGCGCTTACCGAATCCGATGATTCTCAGAGGCGGTTGGGCAAGGACCAGGCCGCCGATTTCATCATCCGGTATCCCGCGGGCATCGAACGCGACGTCCACCGCCGTCGGCACAAGAACCGCGTCCGCATCCTCAATAAGCTCGGCGGCTCGCCAAGCCAGTGGGACGACTGGATCTGGCAGACCCGCAACACCGTGCGCGAGCGGGGACTCCTGTCCGAACTAGTCAACCTCTCCGACGAGGAGACGGCCGGCCTGGAGGCGGCGGAGACCTCCGGGATAAAGTGGTCCGTCACCCCCTACTACATCTCCCTCTTCGACGAGGAGTCCGGCGGACTCTACGACCGGGCCCTGCGCAACCGCGTCCTGCCCCCGGCCGTCGGGGCCGAGAAGATTGACGAAGGTGTGGAAACCGGCGGCGCCCCCCTCCTCGTCGAACGCCTGGGCCCCTTCAGCGCCCTGGTCAAGCCCTGCCTGGCCTCCCCCCAGTACTCCTGCTACGAGCCCCCCCCGTCCGAGCTGGACGTCACCGATTCCAAGCTGCGCTCCGCCCTGGAATGGTTCGGTGATAACCCGGAGACGTGCGAGGCCGTGATCGGCGGCGGAGATGTTCTGTGCCTGACCGATTCCAAGATCGAGGGCATCCTGGCCGGACTCTCCCGCTACAAGCACCTCCGGCGCATCCTCATCCGCTCCTACTTCCCGGTGGTGATGCCCCAGCGCTTCACCACCCTTCTGACCAAGATCGTATCCCGCTACGCCAAGCCGGCCCACCTCGAGATCGCTCTGGTCACCCGCTTCTGGCACCCATACGAGGTCACACCCGAGGCGGTGATGGTGGTCGCCCGGTTGCGGCAGGCCGGGGTCGCCGTGTACAACGAGGCGCTCTACACACCGGACAACCTGCGGCGCTTCGAGTTTGCCGCGCTCAGGCGTGCGCTCCGGACGGCCCAGATCGAAACCTCCTACAACCGGCTGAAGATGGCCGGGACACGCCGGGGAGTGCCACTGGCCCGAGTGCTCCAGGAATACCACGAGGAGGCTTCCCTCTTCCCCGTTCACGAGAGCGCCCAGATGCCGGTGGTGGAAACGGCGGAGGGGGACACCGTACCGCTCTGGAGCTCCAGGGAGCTGGTCTCGATCCGCCCCGACGACGGCCGGCGGGTCTACCTCTTCCAGACCGCCGGGGGGACCGTCCTGGATACGGACTCTCCCCTCTCCGAGTTCCTCGAACAGATGCATGACCGAGGAGAAGACCTCGAGGACTACGCCGGACTGCGCGACTACATCTGACATGGGTCTGCCCGTTTTACTATCACCACCCTCGGGTGGTTTTTTTAAGGGATCATCATCAGTAAACGGACCGATAGGAAGGTGCAAGTTCCTTATAAATATGCAGATAGGACAGAGCGGCTGTTCACCTCAGCGCTCAAAGAAAGTGGCACCCAAGACGACAAACCCGGTTAGATTAGAGGTATTAGTCTTCAGTTCCTTCGTGGGGCGGGGTTTGTTAACCCCGCCGCCGTCTGACGGTTTGATAAGCCCTTTTCGGCGGGGATTCAATCTTCGCCTCACCTTTTTCTTGGTTGGGTTTCTGTTGGTCCATGAACGTGTGTGATGCATTTTTTATTGCCTGATTGCTTTTGTGATTGAATTGGTTTCATTATTCATATTAGAATACAATCCTTACAGAAGAATTCGAGTTAAAATAACCTGAATTTCGACCTAGAATATCGGTTGTTTGCACTCGACCTGCTCTCTCCATCGGTATGGGAGGAGAACACATGCCGAAGGCTATAGCGGCCAACGACTTCGCCAAGCTCAAGGTCATCACCGGGCTCGACCTTTCCCCCCGGGGCGACATCGCCGTCTTCGGCGTCAGGCGCGCCGGCTTCAAGAAACGGAAGTATTTCACCGACCTGTGGTGGTCCCGGGACGACAGGATGGCCGTCCGGATCACCTTCGGCGACACGAACGACACCTCCCCAATGTTTTCTCCGGACGGCGGGCTGATCGCCTTCCTCTCCAACCGGGAGGACGAGAAATCGGTCCGCTTTTACCTCCTCCCCGCGGACGGCGGCGAGGCCCGTCCCGTGGGTCCCGGGCTCAAAGGGGACGTGCCTCACTTCCTCTTCTCCCCGGACGGGAGGTACCTCTACTACTCCTTCCGCACCGCAGACGAGCCGGTCAAGGGGCCGGAGGGCAAGCCCGAGGCGCCGCAGTCCCGCGAAATTGACCGCTTTTTCTACCGCCTGGACGGCTCGGGGTGGCGGCCGAAGGACAGCTTCAACCTCTACCGCCTCGATCTGGGTCGGGGAACCGTTAAGAGCCTCACCGACGATAAATTCGAGAACTACGACTTCGCTCTCTCCGCCGACGGAAAGGCTCTCTACTACCTCTCGTGCCACCGGAAGGACCCGGACCGGGACATGGAGTACGTTGATCTCTTCCGCCTGCCGGCGAGGGGAGGGAAGGCGAAAAAACTCGACACCCCCCCGGGCCCGAAGTGGTTCCTCACCAGCAGCCCCGACGGCAAATTCCTGGCCTGGTACGGCCACGAGCACCCCGATGACCCGTCGGGACGCAGCCCGCGACTCTACCTCTACGACCTGAAGTCGGGGGAAACGGTGAACCTCACCGGAGAGCTCGATTTCGTCGGCGGCCGGGTCATTGACGACCTCAACGGAATCTGCCCCGACGACCGGCCCCGGTTCGCATCCGACGGCGGCTCCGTCCTATTCAACCTCACCCGTGAAGGCTCCACCGGCATCTGGGAAAAAAAACTCGGCGGGGAAAAGAAGCCCCGGCAGGTGATCGGCGGCCTGGGCGCGGCCACCTTCTTCCGCGTCCACGAAAAACGCCTCATTTACGCTTGGGTCACCGCCGTCAATCCCGGCGAGCTGATGCGCTACGCTGGTCGGGGAGACCCCAAAAGGATCAGCTTCCTCAACAGCCGGACCGCCGTCGCCAGGGGTATTTCCGAACCGGATCGTTTCCGCTTCGGGTCCAAGGACGGCGCCGAGATCCAGGGCTGGCTCGTCAAGCCGCCCGATTTCAATCCCCGCAAAAGGTACCCGGCGATCATCGAGGTTCACGGCGGTCCGCACGTCTGCTACGGCGAGGCGCTGATGCACGAGTTCCACTACCTGGCCGGGCGGGGCTATGTGGTGCTCTGGTGCAACCCCCGCGGCAGCACCTCCTACGGCGAACAGTTCACCCGGGCCATCGTCAACGCCTGGGGCTCGAAGGATTTCCAAGACGTGATGGCGCTGGCCGACTACGCCGAGGGGCTGCCCTACGTGAACCGCGAGCGCATCGGCATCACCGGCGGCTCCTACGGCGGTTTCATGACAAACTGGGCCATCGGCCACACCGACCGTTTCGCCGCCGCCGTCACCCAGCGCTCGGTCTCGAACCTGATTGACTTCTACGGCTCGTCGGACTCCGGCTTCTGGTTCGAGAAGGAGTTCGGCAAGAAGCGCCCCTGGACGGACCATGAACACTACTGGAAGCTATCGCCCATCGCTTACGTGGGCAACGCCAAGACCCCGACCCTGGTCATCCACTCCGAGGGCGACCTCCGCTGCCCGGTGAGTCAGGGCGAACAGATGTTCGTCGCCCTGAAGACCATCGGCGTGCCGACGAAGCTCGTCCGCTTCCCCGAGGAGTTCCACGGCCTGTCACGGGACGGGCGCCCCGACCGCCGGGTCAAGCGCCTCGAGTACATCGCCGACTGGTTCGACGAGCACCTCCAAGGGAAAAAACCGAAGAAAAGCGGATAACTGTAATTTTCTGGCGGGATACAGAGCTGCCGCCCTACGGAATAACACGATGGACGTAGGGCAGGGATTTCCCTTCGGGCGCATATACCTATCCCCGCCACGTTTTTAAAGTAGCCCTCACCCCCCTTGGGGGAGAGGATAGGGTGATGGGGTAAATGTAGGGGCGGGTCTTTAGACCCGCCCGCGGGCCGACCTAAAGGTCGGCCCCTACAAGGGTAACGTACAATTTACACTCTGCTCGTAGGGGAGGGTCTCCAGACCCTCCCGTGCATAAACGTATATTTTCCTGAACGCAGGGCGGGGGCTCCGTACCCCGCTGCACAACAGGGACACCCATCGGGTTGAGGCGGTGGCACAGGTTTTTGCAGGAATGGACCCGGCGAACCTCTTCGAGGTCTATTTTGCGCAAAAACTGTGCCACCGCCGCGCAAACACGCCCGTTGATCGCCAGCTTGAAGCTGGACACGGCTCCGCGACGAGGACTTTTTTCAATTTGATAATCACTTCCCGCGAGCGGTACTCTTACAACAAACTGAAGACAAGGGATTTTGCCAGAGGCATAGCTCGCTTCGCTCGGTTTAACCCCTCGTCCTTTATCTTCGCCGCGAGCGATGCATGCCCGCCGGTTCCCGCCGCTCTGTGCGCTTCACGCGGTATTAACCCTTAGCTTTTTCGCCGCGGGTGTACTATATTCATGGTCCGGCCCACGGCGCGCGCATCTTCGGCTCCGCCCCAGGTCCTTGCGGCATCAATCCAGTCCGTGGCGGGTTTCGACCCCACCCCGGTCGGTCGCCCACCCACTCCCCCCTCCGAGGGAAGCGATGAGCAAGCTGCGGCTGTATCTGGCGATCGGACTGGTCTCGATGGCCACGCTGGTCTACGAGCTATCCCTGATGCGGGTCTTCTCGGTGACCATCTGGTACTACTTCGCCTTTCTGGTGATCTCGCTGGCGCTTTTGGGCGGGGGCGCTGCGGCGGCGTTCGTGTTCATCCGGCGGGATTGGTTTAAGAAGCATCTTGACAAACTGCTCCCCGGGGCGGCGATCCTCTTCGGTGTCTTCTGCGCGGTGAGCCCGGCCATCTATCTCGCCCTGGAGATCAAGATGGCGATCTGGGCATACCTCGTCATCACCCTGCTCCTCTTTTTCATCCCTTTCCTGTTGGGCGGATTCATCATCGCCGCGATTGTCTCCTTCCACTCCGAGCGGATCGGCACCCTCTACTGGACCGACCTGCTGGGCGCCGGACTGGGGTGCCTGGTGGTCGTCCCGCTGTTGTACCTGATCCCGGCGCCGAGCCTCCTGGCCTGGGCCGGACTGCTGCCGGTGGCCGCCGGAATCGTCCTGATGAACCGGAAGAAGGCGTCCTGGCGTTTCTTCACCATAGCCGCCGGCGCGGTGGTGCTGGCGCTGTCGCTATCCAGCCTCACCTCCCTCAACCCCTACCGCGTCCGGTTCTCGAAGGTGGACCACTCCCAGGACGAGCTGATGTACGTGCAGTGGAATCCGATCGCGCGGCTGAGTGTCTACGAGGGAGTCAGCCAGTACCGGGCGGAGCGCCCGATCAGCGCAGGCCTGGGCACCGCCTTCCCCGGCGCCGAGATCGAGCAGTACTGGATCGAACAGGACGAGTTCGCCGGGACGCCGATCCTTCACTTCGACGGGGATTATCACGACATCGCTTTCGTCGAGTACGACGTGAGCAACCTGGCGTACATGTACCGCGATTTTGCTGAGGTGTGCATCATCGGAGCGGGCGGGGGGAGGGACATCCTCGCCGCGAAGTACTTCGGGACTCCCAGCATTGACGCGGTCGAGATCAACCCCGGCATCGTGGAGATCACCGAGGAGATATACGGCGACTTCTCGGGGCGGCCATACAGTCTGCCCGGCGTGACAGCGGTCATCGAGGAGGGCCGGAGTTACCTCGAAGGAACCGAAAAAGACTTCGACTTGATCCAGATCTCGCTGATAGATTCCCTGGTGGCCTCCATGGCCGGTGCCTTCGCCCTGGCCGAGCACAGCCTCTACACCCTCGAGGCCTTCGATCTCTACCTCGACCGGCTCGGCGAGGACGGGGTGCTCTCCGTATCCCGGTTCTACTATCCCACCAGCCACTTCGAGACCTACCGCCTGACGAACCTGTGCGCTGAGACCCTCCGCCGGCGGGGGATTGATTCACCGGGCGATCACATCGTGCTGATGGGAGCCGACATCATGTCCACCGCCCTGGTCTCCAAGAAGCCCTTCACCGAGACGGAACTGGACCGGCTCCAGGAAATCGCCAGGCGGACCGGTTTCTTTGAACTCTGGGTCCCCGGACGAACCTCGACCGACTATTACATCCACAACATGCTCACCCTCGAGAACCCCGAAGCATTCATCGAAGCGCTGCCCATTGATCTCACCGCGACCACCGACGACCGGCCCTTCTTCTTCCTCCCCATCGGATCGGTTTTCCAGCCGCCGGACCCGAAGACCATACCGATGGACCTGTGGTATCCCTTCGCTCCGATGCCCACCACCACCCTGCGCGATCTGTTCATCATGCTCATCGCCGCGGCGGTTCTCTTCATCATCCTCCCCCTGGCGCTTAAAAAGGGGAAGCGGTTCACCCTGGGGCGTGTCTTGGTGCGCCATCCCCAGAAGTGGCTCTACTTCGCCGCCATCGGCCTCGGGTTCATGCTGGTAGAGCTGGCGCTGATCTCCCGCTACGTGCTGTTTCTCGGGCCCCCCACCTACGCCACGTCGGTGGTCATCTTCACCCTGCTGGTCTTCGCCGGCACGGGGAGCGCCTTCTCCAGCCGCCTCGCGAAGAGGTTCAACCTGCGGGGGCTGAACCTGATCGCCCTCGGGTTGATCGCGGCGGTGATCCTCATCCACGCCTTTATCGTCCCCCATCTGCTGGCGGCGGCGAGGGGGACCGGGTTGATCTGGCGGATCATGTTGAGCGGATTGACCCTGGCCCCGCTGGGCTTCGTGATGGGCATGGGGCTGCCGCTGGGCGTCATCCGCCTCAACCGGGCCGACGAGAAGGGGATGGTGCCCTACGTCTGGGGGATCAACGGCGTATTCAGCGTTCTCGCCTCGGTGATCGCGGTGGTGATCGCCGTGGGTTCGGGATTCACCGTCGTGCTGATGATCGGCCTGGGGGCGTATCTCGCGGCCCTGCTGGCGGCCCTGGGCAAGTGGAAGGGGGCGAGGCAGGAAGCAGCTTGAAGCTAGACCATCGCAGAGTGTTGGATCGCAGCCCCGCGACGAGGGGTTAAATCCGTTCGATCATCATCTCCGCGAGCGGGACTATCCCCCTCACTAAAGACAAGGGGTTTTGCCGGAGGCATAGCTCGGTTCGCTCGGTTCGCTCGGTTTTACCCCTTGCTTATCATCCCCGCGCACGATACCGAGGATTGCAAACGTAGGGGCCGACCTTTAGGTCGGCCCGCGGGCGGGTCTAAAGACCCGCCCCTACATTCACCCACTCACCTCTGGGAAGAGGGATTGAGGGTAAAGGCTTCCTATTACCCCCTCGCCCCTTTGGGAAGAGGGTTAGGGTGAAGAGAAACGTAGGGCGGGGATTCCATCCCCGCCGCCGATTTAATCACGCGGTCGCCCACAGAGGGGCGACCCTACACCATCACATCGCATCCATCAAATGAAGGGACGGGCTTCAACGCCCCGCCACTACTGAAAAAAACCGCCCCGGTCAACCGGGGCGGTTCTTCTTTTTCCTCGAGCGAGGCTAGTTCGGGGCGTTGTGGGAGGCGTCGCCGCCCCACATCGCCCAGCCGGTGGCTCGATAGTCGCCGGTGTCGAAGGCGACCAGGGTGCCGCGGTCGGTGCCCACGTAGACCCAGCCGCCCTCCACGGCGGGCTGGAAGCGGATCGGCTCGCCGATCTCCACGCGCCACAGCTCCTTGCCGTCCTTGGCCCGGAAGCAGACGATGAAGCCGTCCTCGGTTCCCACGTAGAGCTTGCCGCCGGCCCAGGATGGCGGGGTCATCATCCGGCCGCCCAAGACCTCGCCCTCGGCCTTGTAGGTAATCTCGTAGATGACCTCGCCGGTCTCGATGTCGGTACAGACCAGGGCGTCGTGGGCTGTGGAGTATGACAGGCCGTCCACGACCACGGGGCGGGACCCCTGGTAGGCCCAGATGCCGGAGACGGTGCCCCAGCCGAGGTTCATCTGGCCCTGTTCGAGCTTGGCCGCGCCAGGGGCGGTGGAGAAGCCCACCGAGGAGTCGGCGGCCGTCTGCTCCGAGGCGTAGGCGCTGCGTGCGTTGACCGAGTGGCGGAGGTAGTCGGCCTTGCGGCGCTGCCAGAGGGATTCGTTCTCCCGGTGGCCCGAGTCGGAATCGAGCCTGGCCAGGCCCTCGTACTGAACCTGTCCGTACTCGTCGGTCTCGTCGCCCTCCTCGCGCTGGGAGACGTAGATTTCGCCGCCGTAGACGAAGGGGGCGCAGGTGGCGTTCATCTGTTCCTTCCAGACGACGTCGCCCGAGCGGGCGTCGAAGCGGTAAACAGTGCCCTCGAGGCAGGCGGCGTAGACCGAGCCGCCGGCGATGATCGGGGCGGTTATCACCTCGCCGATGATCGGCTGGTCCCAGACGGATTCGCCGGTCTCCAGCTTGCGGCAGGTGAGGTGGTGGTGGCCGTCGTTGCCGGGGTAGGTCATGTAGATGTAGTCGCCTTGGATGGCCGGTTGGGCCATGAGAGGGTCGCCGAGCCACTCGCCCCAGACCTTGTGCCCCCGCTGGGCGTCAAGGACGTAGAGGATGCAGCTCTCGGTGTTGAAGGCCACCCGGCCCTGGGAGTAGATCGCCGCCGTGGGGCCGTCGTCGCCGGCCTGGAACATCCACTCGGCCTGGCCGGATTCGTCGTCGAAGGCGTAGAACTCGTAAGAGCCGAAGCCGCCGCCGATGTAGACCAGGCCTTCGCCCACCGCCGGGGTGGCCAGGGGACGACCGCCGGGGATGACCACCCGCCAGCCGTCGAAGCCGGTCTCCGTGGTGAAGGTCTCCACCTCGACACCGAGCTCTGAGCCGGGGATCACCGCCTCGCCTTCCCCGCCACCCATCATCGGTTCGTCGGGATAGTAGCCGTACTCCTCGTAGTAGGGGTCGTAGTAGTCCGCGTCGGTGAGATCCGCGCCGGCCTCCTTCTTCTGCTCACCCATCTCGTCGGAGAGGGCCAGTATCGGCAGGAGCAAGACCAGGGCCAGTCCGGCAAAAAAGAGAATGTCTCTGCGTTTCATCGCGCACCGCCTTGGTAAGGGTCGTCAAACCTATGGGGATTGAATTTTCGGGCGTATTATTATGCTACTTGGATAATCGGGTAAAAGTTCCCGGACGCGAAGGCCCGCGCCTTTATTCAGCGCCCTATCTATGCTATAGTATCTGGGCGCTTTGGTTCCGGGGCTAATCCGTAATACGGACTCCTACATAACCCCACGACTTCCAGCGGCCTCGGGACCCGTGCCGCGCCCGTAGCTCAGTGGAGAGAGCAGCGGTCTTCTAAACCGCTGGTCGGTGGTTCGATTCCACCCGGGCGCGCCAAGGCGGCGGGCGGCCTTTTTTAGGCCTTCGGTCCCGCCGGTGATCCCACCCGGGAGGATGACCGGGGAGCGGGGACGGGTGCGTTCCAACGGGCTCCCCACGGATGCGCCAGTAGCTCAGGGGATAGAGCGACGGTCTCCGGAACCGTAGGTCAGAGGTTCGATCCCTCTCTGGCGCGCCATCAAACGTCACCTCCCCACAGACCCGAGGCACCAACATGCTGCTCATCCGCATCGGCATTATCGCCTTCATGGGCGGTATCGCCAGCTTTCTCACCCACAACTTCTTTCCCGACACCCCCTTCGCCTACCTGATCGGCGCCGCCGTCGGCGTGGGGGCGGCCGTCATCTTCGTGGCCCTGGAGATCTGGCTCTCGCGCCGAACCAACCGCCAGGTGATCGCCGGGACAATCGGTCTCCTCCTCGGACTCATCATGGCGGCCATCGTCTCTCAGATCGCCATCGTCTCCGACTACCCCGCCATCCGCTACACCCTTTCCCTGGGCGCCATGGTGCTCTTCGGCTACCTGGGCACGACCCTGGCGATCCGCAAGTTCCCGCCGAACTGGTTTAAAAGGGCCGACCTACCCGGGGGTGAGGGAGCCGCCTCGGATAGGAAGATCCTGGACACGAGCGTCATCATTGACGGACGCATTGCCGACATCTGCGCGGCGGGCTTCCTCGAGGGGACGCTCCTGATACCCAAGTTCGTGCTCAAGGAGCTCCAGCTCATCGCCGACTCCTCCGACACCCTCAAGCGTAACCGGGGCCGCCGCGGTCTGGACATCCTCAACGACATGCAGAAGAAGCTGGACGAGCAGATCCAGATCGAGAGCACCGATTTCCCCGAGCTCACCGAGGTGGACTCGAAACTGGTGAAGCTCGCCATGGTCAAGGGCGCCATGATCCTCACCAACGACTTCAACCTGAACAAGGTGGCCGAGCTCCAGGGGGTCAGGGTCCTCAACATCAACGAGCTGGCCAACGCCCTGAAGCCGGTGTATCTGGCCGGGGAGAGGATGAGGGTCAAGCTCCTGAAGGAGGGCACCGAACAGGGCCAGGCGGTGGGGTACCTCGAGGACGGCACCATGGTGGTGGTGGACCGGGGCCGGGACCAGATCGGCCACGAGGTCGAGGTCATGGTGACCAGCCACCTGCAGACCTCCGCCGGCCGGATGATCTTCGCCAAGCTGGGGGAGTAATATTTATTCACCCTTGGGGTGAATAATATCTTGACGCACAAGTAAAATCATGCTACTATGCTTATCGGTTACGCTAGTAAAAGAGTACACGGAATTTGCACTTCAGCGGGAAAAGTCCGGAAGTTACTACCTAACAAAAAACACATAGATCGTCTTTTTCAACGACTAGCGGAGTTAGCCACTTATCAAACACTAGCCGATATTTCAATAAAAACCTCTCCCCTGCATCTCCACCCCTTGAGAGCTGACCGTAGTGGTTCATGGGCTGTCACTATTATGGGTAGATGGAGGATTTGTTTTCGCCCCGTAGGTGAATGCCTTTACAAACCAGACGGTTCGGTGATACCGCGGACTGTGACTGAAATCGAAGTAGTTGAGATAGCAGATTATCACGATGACTAAAATTGCTGTAAAGCCCGGTCCGTACTACCCTCCGGTGCCGATTCCCCCCGGCTTCACCATCGAGGAGATTCTGTCTGACAGAGGTTGGACCCAGGCCGAATTGGCCCGCAGAATGGGTAGACCGGTCCAGGTCGTCAACGAAATAGTGAAGGGAAAAAAGAAGGTAACGGCCGATACGGCGATTGAGCTAAGTCGTGTGTTGGGTTCCCCGGCATCGTTCTGGCTCAACCTGGAGGCCAACCACCGCGAAAATATAGCGAGGCTGGAGCGACTCAAAGCTGAAGAAGAGGAGGTGAAAAAAGTACGGAACTTTCCCTATGCCGAAATGGTTCGGTACGGCCTGGTTCCACCTACACGGGTTCTGAGGGAGCGATTCGAACATGTGCTTTCATTTTTGGGTGTGGCCAGCTTTGATGCACTGGAAAAGAATCTTCAGGTTGTTTTCCGGAAAACCGGTACAAAACAGATTAGTTTCGAAAAGTTAGTCGTTTGGTTACGGATGGGTGAACTGGCGATGCAAAGGCTCAAGTTGGGGAGGTTCAGTAAGAGTAAATTGCGAGCCAGCCTGAGTAAAATCCGCTCCCTCACCTTGGAGAGGCCCGATTCCTTCGTCCCCAAGCTGGAAAAAATCGGTGTGGAAACGGGCGTGGCCTTTCTATTCGTGCCTGAATTCAAGGGGTTGCCCGTAACCGGTGTGACGCGGTGGATTAACGGCAATCCCCTCGTGCTGGTCAACCTGCGCTACAAGACCAACGATCATCTGTGGTTTACGGTTTTCCACGAGATTGGGCATGTCTTGAATTCACAGAAGAAGCAGGTGTTCATTGATGTGAAAGGCGGTGGTAACGACAGAAATTCGGAAGAGAAAGCTGCGGATGAGTTTGCATGCAGGGCTCTCGCACCTCGGGAAGTTTTTTCTGAGTTGCTCCGTATGCCTAGAATCTCCGAAACCGCCGTAAGACGTTATTCCACAGAGATTGGATTAGCTCCCGGTATTTTAGTAGGCATGCTGCAGCATGTGGGTAAAGTCCGCTACAAAGATTTAAATGGATTGAAAAAAAAGTATAAGTGGGAAATTGCACATTCCGCGTGACATCGCGCCGGACTCCGAGGTCGCCGCCTGGATCAGCCTGAACCTGGTCCCCGAGGTGGGACCGGTTCACTTCCGCCGCCTGGTGGAGCGTCTGGGCTCGGCGCGGGAGGTCCTGGCGGCGCCGCACGGGCGGCTGGTTCAGATCCACGGAATCGGCGATGTCCGCGCCGGCAACATCGTGGCCACCCGCGGAGGGGCTCACCACAAGCGCCTGGAGCGTGAGCTCGCCGCGATGCGCGAACTCCCCGACCTGACGCTCTGTCTTCTTGATGATCCCGACTACCCCTCTCCGTTGAAGGATTTATCAGACCCCCCGTCGGTTCTTTACATGCGCGGGAAATACCTTCCGGAGGACCGCCTGGCGGTGTCCATCGTGGGGACGCGCGCACCGAGCCCCTACGGCCGGGAGCTGGCGCGCAAGCTCGGCGGGGGGCTGGCCCGGGTCGGGGTGACCGTTGTTTCGGGCTGCGCCGCCGGGATAGACCTCGCGTCCCAGATGGGGTCCGTGGCCGCCGGGGGGCGCTCCATCGGGGTGCTGGGCTGCGGGGTGGACCTGATCTACCCGCCGAACGAACGTTCGGCCTACGAAAAGATAATCGCCAACGGCGCCCTAATCAGCGAATTCCCGATGGGCACGCCGCCCGAGGCGCAGAACTTCCCGAGGCGCAATCGCCTGATCGCAGCCCTGGGGTTGGGCACGGTTGTGGTCGAGGCGCCGGAGAAATCCGGCGCGCTCATCACCGCCGGCTTCGCCGCCGAGCTGGGCCGGGAGGTGATGTCCTGCCCCGGTAACGCCATCCGGGATGGCGCCCGCGGCTCCCACGCCCTGTTGAAGGACGGGGCCGCCCTGGTGGAGACGGTCGAGGACATCCTCCGCGCAGTCGGCCACGCCGCCGATCCGCGCCTCTTCGCCGACCGCGCCCTGGCCCCCGAGGAGCCCGACCTGACCGACGATGAGGCCGCCGTTCTCGCCGGTCTCACCTCCCAGCCGGTCCACCTGGACGAACTGATCCACCGCCTGGGCAGGCCCCGGACCGAGGTGCTTCAGCTTCTTTTAACATTGGAGTTCAAGGGCGTCGTGGAGCAGCTCCCCGGCATGTACTACCGCCGTCCCTTCTAGGTCGGCTTGAAAAACTTCCGGTTTTCTGCTATACCCCTCTGAAAGCCGAGCCGCCATCCCGGCGGTGCATCGGAAGAATCCCACCGAGACGATTACATGCCGAATAAGAAGTCCCAGGGCGCCGGAAAGCCCCTCGTCATCGTCGAGAGCCCGGCCAAGGTCAAGACGATCAAGCGTTACCTCGGCGCAGAGTTCGACGTGGCATCCAGTAGAGGCCACATTCGCGATCTGCCGAAGAGGAACCTCTGCGTTGACATCGAGCACGGCTTCGAGCCCACCTATGAGGTCATCCCGGAGAAGGAGAAGATCGTCGCACAACTCAAGCAGGCGGCGAGACGGGCCGGCGCGATCTATCTGGCCTGCGACCCCGACCGCGAGGGAGAGGCGATCTGCTGGCATCTGGCGACCCTAATCAACGGCAAGGGGCCGATCTACCGCATCACCTTCAACGAGATCACCAAGACCGCCGTCAGGCGGGCCCTCGAGAACCCCGGCGAGATAAATCAAAATCTGGTGGACGCCCAGCAGGCCCGGCGGATCCTGGACCGCCTCGTGGGCTACAAGGTCTCGCCTATCCTGTGGAAGACGGTCCGGCGCGGGCTCTCGGCGGGCCGGGTTCAGTCGGTGGCGCTGCGCCTGGTGGTCGAGCGGGAGATAGAGCGCGAGGCCTTCGTCCTCGTCGAGTTCTGGACGATCATCGCCGGGTTGGCAACGCCTACGGGAGAGCCCTTCAATGCCGAACTCGCCAAGCTGGACGGGAAAAAGGCCGAGATAAGTGATTGGGATACCGCCCGGGAGCTTCTCTACGAGATCCGGGAGGGGCCGTGGCCCGTAAGCTCCGTAAAAAAGCGTGAGCACCTGCGCCAGCCCCAGCCGCCCTACATCACCAGCACCCTCCAGCAGGACGCCTCGACGCGCCTGGGCTTCAGTCCAAAGCGAACCATGCTCGTCGCCCAGCAGCTTTACGAGGGCGTGGAACTTGGTGAGTTGGGTCAGATAGGTCTCATCACATACATGCGCACCGACTCGGTCCGCATCTCGGCCGATGGGCTCAAGCTGACGCGGAGCTGGATTGAAAAGAACCACCCGAAACACCTGCCGGAGAAGCCGCGGACCTTCAAGCGGAAAAAAAGCGCCCAGGACGCCCATGAGGCGATCCGTCCGACGGACCCCTTCCTCGAACCCGAGCGGATCAAATCCCACCTTGCCCCGGAGCAGTTCCGGCTCTACGATCTCGTCTGGCGGCGCTTTCTGGCCTGCCAGATGACCCCGGCGCTCTTCGATAAGACCGACGCCGATATAGAGGTCGGTCGGGCCACATTCACGGCCAGGGGCTCGATCCTGCGCGATCCCGGCTTCCTCACCGTCTACCCCGACCAGGGCAACGCGAAGGATATCCTGCTACCGGAGCTCACCGAGGGGGATAAGCTGGAGCTTGCCTGGCTCGACGCCCGGCAGCGGTTCACCCAGCCGCCGCCCCGCTACCGGCCCGCCTCCCTCGTCAGGGAGCTAGAGAAGCGGGGTATCGGGCGCCCCTCGACCTACGCCGCCATCATCTCGACCCTCCAGCAGCGCGATTACGTCCGCCTCAACGAGAACCGCTCCTTCACCCCCACCGAGCTGGGACGCCTGGTGACCAAGCTCCTCCTGGCCGGCTTTCCCGAGGTCTTGAAGGTCGAGTTCACCGCCGAATTGGAGGGGGAGCTGGACGGGATCGCCCGGGGTGAGAAGGGCTGGCGCGACGTCCTGGCGGATTTCTATAAAACCTTCTCCGCCGAGCTCCGCCGAGCCGCGGAAAAGCTGCCCGAATACCGCGATGAGAGCACCCTCCTCGCCGAACCGGTCTGCCCCAAGTGCGGGGCCAAAGTGAACATCCGCTTCGGGCGGGCGGGGGCCTTCGTCGGCTGCACCCGGTATCCCGATTGCGATTTCACCTCGGACTTCGAGCGAGACGGTCACGGGCGCGTCGTCCTTCTGGACCGGAAAGAGGAGGCTCCGGAGATTGGGGAGACCTGCAAGGAGTGCGGCCGGCCGATGACGGTCAAGAAAGGGCGCTACGGCCCCTTTCTGGCCTGCACCGGCTACCCGGAATGCAAGAACACCCGTCCGCTCAAAGGGCAATCGTCCGGGAGGGGCGGGAACGAGAAAGCCGACGTTCCCTGCCCCGAGTGCGGCGGTCCGATGATGGTCCGTCGTGGGCGAAAGGGCGAGTTCCTCGGCTGCTCACGCTACCCCGAGTGCCGGGGGACGCTGAACTTCGCCCGGAACGCCGACGGCGGGATAGTCCCCGTCGCATCGGAGAAGGGGAGTAATCAGGGGAAAAAGAATAATAGCCGACCCGCCCCGGAACCGCTGGGGCTGCCCTGTCCCGAAAAGGACTGCGGGGGCGGAATCGTCAAGCGGGTGAACCGCTACGGCAATGATTTCTACGCCTGCGACCGCTACCCGGACTGCAAATTCTCCTGCAACCGCGCGCCGGTGCAGAGCCCCTGTCCCGAGTGCGGCTTCGCCTGGCGGGAGCCCTTCTACAAGAAGCTCCGCTGCCACCGCTGCGGCAAGGCGTTGGGCGGTTAACCGCCTGTCGTTAGGGTCCGGCTTTTTTTATAATTGAACTACAGCATCGCTCGCAGAGAATGAAAGACAAGGGGTTTATGCCCCTTGTTTCCATCCATGTAGGGCGGCCCCTCTGCGGGCCGCCGTGGTTTCCCTCTCCCCGTGGGAGGAGCGGTCGCTCACGGGCTGGGGTGAGGGCTTCCGTTAAAAACGGGCCGACCTGAAGGTCGGCCCCTACGTTGAAACAAGGGGTTTAACCGAGCGAAGCGAGCTATGCCTCTGGCAAACCGAGCAAAGCGAGCTATGCCCCTGGCAAAACCCCTTGTCTTATTCTTAGTTTTCTTATCTGACCGCAGAATCATCAACTTCGTGTTAAATCAAGCGGTGAAAAAGAAGTCCTCACCCTCGGTCAGTCCCGGCCCGGCGATAGCCTCCCGCATTTTGGACCGCGCCCCGGCCCGGCCCACCGCGCCGAGATGGACGAAGCTCCGGTAATCGCCTGCCCGCACGACGGGAATCACCGGCGCGCCTCCGATAACCTCGCCGATCCTTCCGGGGTGGACCTCGACGATGGCCTCGGGACGCCGGCCTGACTTTCCCAGCTCACGCATCAGCGCCTTGCCCACCGGCCCGCAGCCCCAGAGGACGTACCCCCCGCGCGGCGCGATCTCGAATTTCGCCAGATACCGCGCCTTCAGGGCCAGGAAAGCCGCCGGACGGTAGCGGGGATCGGTGCGCGTCAGCCGGTCGGGCCGGTCGCTCCAGACGTGGAGCACCTCCGGCACCTTGGCCAGCTTCAATCCGCGGTCCAGGATCAGCCGCAGCCAGAGGTCATAGTCCTCCGGTCCATCATAGGCGCGCCAACCATCAGCCTCGACCAATACCTTCCGACGCAGCGTCACCGTCGGGTGTACCAGGGGGCTTTCGATAAAAATTTCCCGCCGGATGTCCTCGGTCGTGACCAGGGAGTTGTTCCAGGCCAGGTAGCGCCGGGCGCCGTCGGTCAGCCCAGCCTCCGGCTCGACCCGGACCAGGCAGCCGACGCCCGCGAGATCAGGGCGTTCTTCCAACATCCCCACCTGCCCGGCCAGGCGGCCGGGGAGCATCTCGTCGTCGGCGTCCATGCGGGCCACGAGCTCACCCCGGCATACCGCCAGACCGCGGTTGAGCGCGCCCACCAAGCCCCGTTGCGGTTCGATGAGCAATCGGATCCGCCTATCGCGCCGGGCAAAATCCTCCAGCAACGCCCGCGAGCCGTCGGTGGAGCCGTCGTCCACGATGACGAGCTCGAGCTCGACGCCCCGCTGGACCAGGCACGACTCCACCGCCCGCGCGAGGGCGGCACCGGCGTTGTACACGGGCATGAGGACGGAAACCGCTGGACACTCGTCCCGGAGAATATTATCCTCGTTTTATTGGTGACGGGTTAGATTCTACCAGAGCCGACACAGCCGCGGTGGAGCTTCGCGGCGCGGTGAAGCGCTTCGGCGATCTCGACGGCGTGGCCGGGGTCGCCCTGGCGCTCTGGCGCTACCGGCCCCAGGGGGCCTGAAAGCGACCGGTGAGATTACCGATCGAAAACGGATGGAGGAGATATGCGTAAATTGCTGCTTTTCAGCGCGATGGTTCTGCTCCTGTTGCTCGCCGGCTGCGGCGGCGAGGAGGAGGAGGCAATCGAAGCGGGGCTGGGCGACGAGGGAGTTCCGGCGGAGTCCGTCGGGGACGATGGGGAGCTTCCCGAGGCCTACACCGGCCGGCACGTCTACGTCACCGAGTTCGGTGAGAAATACCACGCCCCCACCTGTTCGCACGTTCGCGGCAAGGAGAACCTTCGCAAACTCGTCCGGGAAGAGGCCGCCCTCGAGGGCTACGAGCCCTGCACGGTCTGCAATCCCGGTCCGCCGCGCTAAGAAGTGCTATAATCGGGCCGGATGACGCGACAGGGTGAGGGGCGGTTTCGGTGAGCGATATCCTGGGGCTGGGCATAGACTTAGTTTCGCTGGCGCGCTTCAGCCGACTCCTGTCCGAGGGGCGCGAGGAGCGGTTGCGACGCCGCGTCTTCAGCGAGCGCGAGTGGCCGCGGAAGTGGGGCTCCAAGCTCTCGCCGGGCCTGTTGGCGAAACTCTCGGCCCGCTTCGCCGTCAAGGAGGCGGCGATGAAGGCCCTGGGCTGCGGCTGGGGCCAGGGGTCCTACTTCCACGAGTTCGAGGTGGTGCCCAAACCCGAGGGAGGCGTGAGGCTGGAGCTCCACGGTAACGCCAAGTCGTTGGCCGAGAACAAAGGTATCAACCGCTGGTTCATCTCCATCTCCCACGAGCGCTTCTACTCGGTGGCCACCGCCCTGGCCCTGCGGGAGTAGTGCATCCAGCGCATGAATTTTCGGAGGCGGCCCTCGGGTCGCCCTTTTACCTTTGACCCGCGCCGGGCTCCGCGCTATCATCGGCCCATGACCCAACCGTACCGCCTGCTCTTCTCCGCCGGTGAGGCCTCGGGCGATCTGCACGCCGCGGGGCTTCTGCGCTCACTGCGCGAGAGGCTCCCCAACCTGCGGGCCCGGGGTCTGGGCGGACCCAGGCTTACCGAGGCCGGAGCGGAACTGGACCTCGAATATGGCGACCTGGCCCTGATCGGTATCGCCGAGGCGGCGGCCAAGGCCGGAAAGATCCGCCGGGCGCTCGGCACCCTGGAAAAAGCGTTGACGGGCTGCGACGCCCTGGTCTGCGTGGACTTCGGCGGTTTCAACCGGCGGCTGGCGAGGCTGGCTCACCGCCGAGACGTTCCGGTCATTTACTACATCTGCCCCAAGGTCTGGGTCTGGTGGCCCTGGCGAGCCGCGGGGCTGGCAAAGCTGTGCGACCTGATGCTGGTCATCTTCGGCTTCGAGGTCGAGCTTTGGCGCGCTCACGGCGTGCGGACGATCTTCGTGGGCAACCCCATCCTCGACTACCTCCCCGAACCCGGTTCCCCCGGTGACCCGAGGCGGATCGCCCTGCTGCCCGGGAGCCGGATCGGCGAGCTGAAGCATTTGCTGCCGGTGATGCTAGGCGCAGCGGAGATATTGAAGAAACGCGATCCGGCCCTCCGCTTCGTCGTCCCCAGCGCCACCGAAGAGATCGGGCGTCTTACCCGGGATCAACTCGCCGGCTGTTCGGATGGAAATCTTGCCGAGGAGGCGGAAGGGGATTTCCACGCCGAGATCGCCCGGTGCGGCCTGGCCCTGGTGGCCTCTGGGACCGCCAGCCTCGAGGTGGCCTGCCTCGGCGTGCCCCAGGTTCTGGTTTACCGGACCGGCCTGTTGACGTCCCTTTTCGCCCGGGCCGTTATCCGGCACCCCTGGATCGGCCTGCCCAACCTGATCGCCGGTGAGAGGATCGTCCCCGAGCTGCTGCAGGCGCGGCTGACACCGGCGAACCTCGCCGTCCTTGCCTGGGACCTCCTGACCGACGAGGAGCGCCGGGTCTCACAACGCGAGGCGGGACTCTCCCTGCGCGGGAAACTGGGCGAAAGCGGAGCGGCGGAGCGGGCGGCCGACGAGGTCGCGAATTTCCTGGGGGGGCGCCGTGGCTAGAAAGAAACACGGTCCCTCCCTCCGTCGTTTGACCAGGGAGATGCTGGGCCAGTGGCCGCTCATCGTTCTCGGCTGGCTCCTGAACCTGACCGCATCGGCGGCCGCAGGGGTCCTGCCCTGGCTGGCCGGCCTCTTCATTGACCGGCTGGCTGCGCCGAATCCCGGACTGGACCAGTTCATCCAGAGCCTGGGCTTCGCCGACGCCGGGGCGGCGGACTGGCTCCTCCCCCTGGGAATGGCGATCTCGCTGGCATTGAACGCGCTCCTGATCTTCGGCGGAACCCTCTCGATTCAGGTCGCCGGGCAGCGGATAACGTACAATCTGCGGCGGCGCTTCTACGACCACCTCCTCTCCCTTGACGTGGGATTCCACTCGGCGATGGGCTCCAGCGACCCGCTGGCGCGCCTGGTCCGCGACGTCAACACCCTGTCCAACTCGGTGTATGCCGTCAAGGACTTCATCATCGCCGTGGCCAGCACCCTGGTCCTGGTCGGGCTGATCCTGGCGCGGCACTGGCAACTGGCCCTGGCCACCCTGATCATCCTCCCGCCCGTGGTGGTCATTTTGAACCTTCTGGGACGGCTGGTCCGCCGGCACACCCACACCGTCCGGGAGGCCGAGAGCTCCCTCCTGGCCAGGCTTCGGCAGAGCCTGGTGTCCATGCGGGTGGTGCGGGCCTTCGGCGCCGAGGGTTACGAAAAAGACGCCTTCGACCGCCGCGTGGAGGACGTGCGCCGGAAGACCCTGAAGCGGGAGTTCACCGCCGCCATCACCACCCCCATCATCCAGGCCATCGGGGTCTCCGGGGTGATCGCCGTTATCGCCTACGGGATCAACCTGGTGGCCTCCGGGGACTTAAGCACCGGGATGCTGGTGGAGTATGTGGGGTTGGTCGCCCTGGTCTTGAAGCCGCTGCGCACCCTGGGGCAGGCCAACACCAACCTGCAGAAGATCGGCTCGTCGGTGGACCGGTTGTACGAGATTCTGGACCGCGAGCCCGCCGTCGTCGAGCCCGCTGATCCCCTAATCCCTCCCGTGCCCAGCGGCGGAGTCGTCTACGATGGGGTAGGTTTCGCCTACGCCGACCGGCCCGTCCTCACCGACATCAGCTTCCGCGCCGAGCCGGGCGAGGTGGTGGCCTTGGTCGGCCCCTCCGGTGCGGGGAAAAGCACCCTCGTCAAGCTCCTTCCCCGGCTCTACGACCCCGATGCGGGCCGAGTCATTCTCGACGGTGTGGACGTCCGGCGCTGGCCCCTGGGGGAGCTGCGGTCCAGGCTGGCGATGGTTCCCCAGCAGCCGCTCGTCTTCTCGGTCAGCGTGGCGGAGAATCTGCGCTACGGCGCCCCCGAGGCGACCGATGACGACCTCTGGGCGGCGCTCGAGGCGGTGGGGCTCGACGACCGGATCCGCCGGCTGAGAAGCGGACTCCGCGGCGAGGTGGGACGCGACGGGGAAACACTGTCCGGCGGCGAGCTCCAGCGGATGGTCATCGCCCGCGCCCTGCTCTGCGACCCGCGCGTGCTCATCCTCGATGAGGCCACCAGCTCCCTGGACTCGGAATCCGAGCTGGCGGTGCAGCGCGCCCTCGGTCGGCTCATGGCGGGGCGGACGACCCTGGTCATCGCCCACCGCCTCTCAACGGTGAGGGGGGCCGATCGGATCCTGGTCCTCGACGGGGGCCGGATCGTCGAGCGTGGCGGCCACGACGAACTAATGGCCGAGGGCGGGCTGTACCGGGGCCTCGTCGAGCGCCAGGAGGGGCTGACGGACCGTTGAGGTCACCGGTTTGTGCTATACTTCCCTCCCCGGAGGTAGAAGGTGCCCGAGCGCGACTGTCCCATCTGCGACGGAGAGGGCTGGATCGTCGTCACCGACGAGGAGGGGCGCGAGTTCGTCCGCCTCTGCGAGTGCGCCGGTGTCGAGCGCCGTCGCGACCTGATCGAGGCCTCCGCCATCCCGGAGCGCTACGGACACTGCAACCTGGAGAACTACTCCGGCCCCCTCTCACCCAGTCAGATGAGGGTCCTCGAGGTCAGCAAACGCTACGCCGCCAGCTTTCCCGACGTCAAAGGCGGTCTCATCTACACCGGGGGCTGGGGGGTGGGCAAGACCCACCTGGCCGTGGGGGTGCTCAAGGCGGTGGCCGCCAGCGGTCACTCCATCCTCTTCGCCGATTCCCGGGAGCTGATCGGCGAGATCCGGGCCGCCTACACCGATGGTTCGCCCATCGTCGCCCGGCGCCTCGTCGAGCAGGTGCTGACCGCGGAGCTTCTGCTTCTGGACGACCTGGGCGCCTACCATCTCACCAGCTGGGTCCAGGACACCTTCGCCGACATCATCACCCGGCGCTTCAACGGCCGCCTGCCCATTCTCATCACCACCAACTACCCGGACAAGGCTTCTTCCAGGAACGCCGAGACCCTGGCGGACCGGATCGGCCCTCGTCTCCGCTCACGCCTCTACGAGATGTGCCGTCACCTCCATCTCTCCGGCTCCGATCACCGCAAGGAGATGCTCGCCGACGCCTTCGAGGCGGACGAGTAAGAGTTGCGCTGAAGGGACCGGTTGGGATAGAATGAAGCTGATGTAGACGATGATTCCCGATTGGGGGTAATATGCGAAAGCTCATGCTCATTCTCCTGGTTCTTCCCCTGGCCCTCTTTCTGGGCTGCGACACGAGCACGGACGACGGGGACGGCGATGGTGACGGCGACGGGAACGGCGACGGCGATTCCGAGGACTACACTCTGGCCTGGGCGCTGGAGGTGGCGGCCGACGCCATCACCGACCTCTTCAACGACCCCGTCCCCACCGCCCTGGGCGCCAACTCCCTCACCGACGACGGCAAGATCGAGGCTGACCCCGAAGGCTCCTGGTTCCTCTACATGATGGAGGACGGCTTTCCCGACCACGATCAGTACCTGGTCACCGTCCACCGCGACGAATCGGTGGAGACGGAGTATATGCAGTCGGCCTCGGGTGAGCTGCCCGAGTACGACGACGCCGAGCCCTGGCTCACCGCGGCCGTCGCCGAAGCCGAGGATCGGGAGTGGGATGACCACGACCACCTGTCCCTCTTCGTCTACAACGACGATGGAGATGTCTGGCCCGGCGCCGCGACGATCGCCCGGGTAATCTTCCGCGCCGCGGGGGGCGACGAGATAGACCGGATCTACCTCGACGCCGACACCTATGACATACTTGAATAGGGCGAGGAAAACGCTAGTCTGGGGCCGCCGAGGGGTGGCCCTTTTTTGAAAGATTATCAAATTAAGACCTTTTTACATGTCGCAACTTACCGTAGAGGCGACCCTCTGCGGTCGCCCGCGGGCGGGGGCGGAGCCCCGCCCCTACGAAAACGGCGGGGCTAAGTTTATGCGCCCGAAGGGAAAACGAGCGAAGCGAGTAACGCCCCGGCGAAACCCCACCCTACGAAGGAACTAAAGACTCATACCTTATCGGACCGTTTACTGACGGTGATCCCAATATTTTAAAAAATCTCATTTTCCCGACTATTAACGGAAGCAGGTGGGTTCCGTGCCCCGATTGGTGGCCCTTGGCGATTCGATGACCCAGGGGGTCAATTCCGGTGCGGTCTGGAAGACCGGCTGGAGTTACCCGGCGATCGTCGCACGCACCCTGGGGGAGACGGTGGGCGCCGGCGTCGGCTTCGATTTCAGCGTCCCCCACTTCGGCCTGGGCGGGATGCCGTTGAACCTGGAGCGCCTCCTTCACGACCTGGATTTCATCCTCGGCGGACCGGGGCTGGACCTGGTGGACTGGCTCCTGGCAGCCAAACCGGCGGTGGAGGAGTGGCTCGAGGAGCGCGACGAGTACTACGAGCACGGCTTCGGCGCCCGGGCCCGCCGCTATCCCGGACCCTACCACCTTCTGGCCTGCTTCGGCTTCACCATCGAGGACCTGTTCACCGTGGACGGGAGGTTCTGCGACCGGATCATCCGTGAGCGCAGGTGGGACGACCGCTCCGAGCTCATGGAGCGGTTCCCCTCCTCGGCGGCCTACCGCGCAGCCCGGCGCGTCTTGAACCCCGCCGCCCGCTACGAGCTGAACCGGCTCACCCTGGTGGACTGGCTCGGGCGCATCGAGGAGCTCCAGGGGCCCATCGAGAACCTGATCCTCAACATCGGCCTGAACAACGCCGCCGGGTGCATCACTCGGCTGGAAATCGTCGAAACGGGACCCGAGCCACCCTCGCCCGATCTCGTCGAGGAGTTCAGCCTCTGGCACCCCAAGGCCTTCGAGGTGTCCTACCGGCGTCTGGCCGAGCGGATCGCCTCCCTGACCGGGGCGAGGGTTTTCGCTGCCACGCTGCCCTACGTCACCGTTGCGCCCCTCCTCCGGGGCGCCGGGCCGCGCAACCGGGGGCCGCGGGGCGAACACCACGAATACTACGTCCACTTCTACCTGCGCGAGGAGAAGCCCTCCAAGGAGCGTTTCGATTTCCTCACCGCCGAGGAGGTCCAGCGCATCGAGGAGCACCAAGACGCCTATAACGATGCAATCCACTCCGTGTCCCGTGAGTACGGCTGGCACGTGGTGGACCTGGCCGGGCTCATCAACGGCCTGGCCGGTCGCGGGGAGTACAACCCCGACGCCTACCTGCGGCGCTTCCTGGATGATGACGACCACCCGCTGCTGAAACTCAAGCCCCCGCCGAGGATGGAGCTATTCCGCTCCGACGCCGAGGGACGGCGCCTCGGGGGCGGCCTGATCTCCCTGGACGGCTTCCACGGCACCACCACCGGCTACGCCCTCATCGCGCAGCTCCTCATCCGGGCCATGTCCGCCGAGGGGGTGGAGTTCCGCGACACCGAGGGGAGGCCGATCCCGCCCGACGAGGTCCGGCTGCCCTGGGAGCGGATCATGGCGGTGGACCATCTGCTCTGTAACCCGCCGCGTCTCTGGGCGGACCTGTTGCGCGCCGGGGAGCACCTGGGGGAAATCTGGGAGCGCATCGGCGGCGTGATCAGCATCTTCGGGTCTTAGGGATACGTTGAAGCGGATTATAATGACGCTCGGCTTTGCCGACAATTACGATGGAGGAAAAGATGCTTCCATACAACCGGAGTATTGTGCTGACAGCGACGGGCGCCACGGTAAAAACCGGCTGGCTGCCCCCCCTTCCCGACCTCAGGGATTTTGACGTGAATCATCCCGAGATCGCCCCCATGTTTGAAAAACTCGGCCTGTCCTCCGGGCGGGGCGTTCCGGTCCGGGTTAACCTGCGACCTTGGTTTTCACCGGTCGAGAATCAGGGGGACCTTGGCTCCTGCACCGCCCACGCTGCAGCGGGGATCGTGGAGTACTTCCAGCGCCGGGCCTTCGAGGAGCACGTCGAGGCCTCGAGGCTGTTCATATACAAAGCCACCCGGAACCTGATGCAGGTGACCGGCGACACCGGGTCCTGGCTGCGCAACACCATGGGAGCCCTGGTTCTCTGCGGCGTCGCACCGGAGAAGTACTGGCCGTACGACATCGCCGGCTTCGATGCGGAACCCACCTCCTTCGTCTATTCTCTGGCGGACAACTACGAAACTCTCAAGTACTTCTGCCTCGACCCTTACAGCGGCAACGTTGATTCGGAGAAGGTTCTCGCCAACCTCAAGAAGATCCTCGCCGTCGGGATACCGGCGATGTTCGGTTTTTTCGGCTTTCCCTCCTTCTCGAACGCCGAGGTCGCCGGGGAGATTCCCTATCCCTGTTCCGAGGAGAAGGCCCAATGGGGCCACGCCATCGTGGTGGCGGGATACGACGACGAAAAGACGATCACCAACGCGAAGTGCGGCGAAACCACTACCGGGGCTCTGCTGATCCGCAACTCCTGGGGCGTCGAATGGGGCGACGAAGGTTATGGTTGGCTTCCCTACCGATACGTTCTGGATCGGCTGGCTCTGGACTTCTGGGCCATGCTCAGTATGGAGTGGGTGAATACCGAACAGTTCGGCTTCGATAAGGGATAGTCACATAGAGCTCGCCACAATTCGGTCCGCTTTCCGCCGGGGTTCGGGAGCAAGAGAACCCCGCGGCAACGGGGCTGTTCGGGTTTTGGGTCATTGGACATCCGCGCCGGGGAGCACCTGGGGGAAATCTGGGAGCGCATCGGCGGCGTGATCAGCATCTTCGGGTCCTGAGGGGGCCGATGAAGAAAGAAGAGATCGCCGGGCTGATCCATCAACTGGGCGTGGCCTCGGAGCTTTTGGGCGAGAATCCCTTCAAGGCCCTCGCCTACCACTCGGCGGCCCGCACCCTCCTCGGCCTCGAAGAACTGGTTGCGGTCTTGCTCACCGAGGGGCGTCTGGGCGAGCTGCCCGGCTTCGGCAAGGCGCTGGTCGAGAAGATCGGCATCCTGGTCTCGACCGGGCGGCTGCCCCAGCTCGAGGAACGCCTGGAAAAACTGCCGCCGGGCCTCTTCGAGATACTCCGGATCGAGGGCCTGGGGGTGAAGAGGGTCAGGAGACTCTGGACCGAGTTGGAGGTGACCAACCCGGGCGAGCTGGAGTACGCCTGTCTGGAAAACCGCCTGGCGGAACTGCCCGGCTTCGGCTCCAAGAGCCAGGCCAACGTGCTCGACGGGATAGAGCGTCTCAAACGCTACCAAAAGCGCCGGCTGTACCCCGAGGCTTCCGCCGCCGCGAGCGAGCTGCGGGAGAAGGTCTCCGCCTTCCGGGAGGTCGCACGCTGCACCATTACCGGCAGTCTCCGGCGCCTATGCGAGACCGTGGGCGACCTGGACCTTCTGGTCCTCATCGAGGGCGACGGGCGGGACGCCTTCGCCGCGGAGCTCGGTGAAGCCGATTGGGTCGAGGGTCTCGACCAGCCATCCGATACCAAGTTCGCCTTTCGCTACCGGGGGATCGAGGTGGACCTGCGCCTTGCCGGGGAGCGACGCTGGGGGACGGCTCTAGTGGTCGGCACGGGCTCGACGGCGCATGTAGATGAATTGAGAGGGCTGGCCGGTGAACGGGGGGCGGACCTGGACGGTATCGAAACCGCCGCCGAGGAGGGGCTGTACCGGTCGTTGGCCCTCCCCTTCATCCCGCCCGAATTACGGGAGGGGCTGGGTGAGATCGAGGCGGCCCGACGGGGGGAGCTGCCCAACTTAATCGAGAACCGGAACATCCGCGGCGTCTTCCACGTCCACACCGAGGCCTCCGACGGCGCCCAGAGTCTTGAGGGTGTCGTTCGCCTGGGTGAGGAGCTGGGCTATTCCTACGTCGGCATCAGTGAGCACTCGCGCTCCGCCTTCTACGCCGGAGGGCTCACCGTGGACGACATCTACGAGCAGGCGGAGCGGATCGCCGAGATAAACGGGCGGGGCTCATCCTGCCGGCTCCTCCACGGCATCGAGTCGGACATCCTCGCCGACGGCTCCCTGGATTACCCGGACGAGGTACTGGAAAGCCTGGACTTCGTCATCGCCAGCGTCCACTCGGGCTTGAGCATGCCCCGTGATACGGCCACGGAGAGAATACTGGCCGCTGTCAAAAACCCGATGACCACCATCCTGGGGCACCCGACGGGCCGGCTGCTCCTGGCGCGGGAGGGCTACGAGCTGGACTGGGACCGGGTGCTCGAGGCCCTGGCCGAACACCGGGTGGCCCTGGAGCTCAACACGTGCCCCCACCGCCTCGACGCCGACTGGCGCGTGCTTCGCCGGGCCAGGGATTTCGGGATCGAGATCGCGGTCAACCCCGACGCCCACCGGCGCACCATGTTCGACACCGTGCCGCTGGGGGTGGGCATCGCCCGCAAGGGGTGGCTGACCCCCGAGAACGTGTTGAATACGAAGGAGCTGCCGGAGCTTTTATCCTGGCTCGCTGACAGGAGGGGATAAACAGATGTAGGGACGACCCCGTTTCCCGAACAGGTCGCCGGTCGTCAAACCCCGAGGAGGAATAGTGCCGAAAAGGTTAAAAATGGAGGTCCTGCGGGGGCTGGTGAAAATCCCCAACGTGGGGCCCAGAACCGCCGAGGACCTCTACGACCTGGGGATTCGGTCCGTATCCGATCTCACGGGGCGCGATCCCGGAAAACTCTTCCGGCGGCTCTGCGACCTTCGGGGTAAACAAATGGACCCCTGCGTGCTCTACATCTTCCGCGCCGCCTGCTACTACGTCGAGCATCCCGACACCGACCCCGAGAAGCTCAGGTGGTGGCGCTTCAAGGACGGTGGGTATCTGATGTAGGGGCCGACCTTTAGGTCGGCCCGCGGGCGGGAGAAAAGACCCGCCCCTACATTGGGAGGAGCATTCGCTCACGGACCGGGGTGAGGGCTGCCTTATAGAACGGGCGGATTTGGGCACCCGCTTCTGCGGATTTTCGTAAATGCAGGTCGGCCCCGTGGGTTAAATCTGCGCCCCAAAAGAAATCCCCTGTGTGCCGCCGCTTTCCGTCGCGGCGGGGATTAAAATCCCCGCCCTGCAGAAGACAAGGGGCTTTAGCACTTTGTGCGGAAACATGGGCTTTAAACCTCTTGTTCAAATAATGCATTTACCACGATTGACTGTTCCCGTTGGTCGCTCCGTTTCTTCATAAAACGATACGTAGGGGCCGGCCTTCAGGCAGGCACGCATTGGCTTTCTTTGAGAACAAATCTTAATTGTGTAATCTGCTTAAGCCGATGATAATAAAGAGGTAAGCGACCCGCTTTCCCCTTGACATATCGGCGCCGGAAATTTACTCTTTAGCCGGATAACCGAATAACATAAAAGACAAATAAGGAGAAGAGTCATGTCCGCCATACCCACGCTGAAAGATTTTAAAGAATCAGCCCAGCTCTTCCGCGCCCTCTCCCACCCGCTGCGCCTGGCCATCACCTGCGGCCTCTCCCGTAAACCGACCACCCAGAGCGAGATCGTCGCCGTCTTGGGACGTCCCCAGAGCACCATCGCCCAGCACCTGGCCAAGCTGCGCCGCGCCGGGGTCATCTCCGGTAAGAGGGATGGGGCTCAGGTGATCTTCAACGTGGCGGACCCCGCGGTGAACGCCGTCATCGAGGCGATCTGCCGGCACCGGCACAACACCCTCTCGGCGGCGATCAGCTGGGAGCAGCTCGGCGCCCTCGACTGGAACTCGATCTAGAAAAGATTCGTCGGCATACCCCCCGAAGGAGCCAAGAATGGCAGGGTTCGGCAAGAAGATAAAAGAACACCTCCGGGAACGCTATCCCGGCAGGGTGACCTTCGACAAGACCGAGCGGATGCTCTACGGGCACGACATCGCCGCGCTGCCCAAGCTCATGAAGCCGCTGGTCGGCAACACCACCCCCCACGCCGTGGTCCAACCCGACTGCGAAGGGGAGCTGGTCGAACTGGTCACCTGGGCCTACGGGCGCAACATCCCCATGACGCCGCGGGGCAAGGCCACCTCGGGCTACGGCGGCGTCCTGCCGGTCAGGAAGGGATTGGTCATAGATTTTTACCTGATGCGGGACGTGCTGGAGATGGACGAGAAGGGCTTCACGGTCACCGTTGAGCCGGGGATAACCTGGGAGAAGCTCGACGAGAGGCTCGAGCCCAAGGGGTTGACCCTGCGACTCTACCCGACCAGCTATCCCTCCTCCACGGTGGGGGGCTGGCTGGCCCACGGGGGCGCCGGCCTGGGCAGCTACGAGTACGGCTACTTTGGAAAAAACGTGGTCTCGGCCCGCGTCGTGCTCCCCTCGGGCGAGGTGCGCGAGTTCTCGGGCGATGAGCTGGAGCTGGTCTCCGACGCCGAGGGAATCACCGGCCTCATCAGCCGGGTAACCCTCCGGGTCATGCCGCTGGAGGAGTTGGACGTCATCTCTATCGGCTGTTCCGACGCCCACGACTTACAGCGTATCATCGAAAGGATCATGAAAGAGGGCCTGCCGATCTGGTCGATGATGTTCATCAACCCGAAGATGGCCGAGCTGAAGAACCGCGCCCCCCTGCGCGAACACATGGGGCATCCCGTCGAGGAACGGGTTCTGCTGCCCGAGACCTATATCATGACGCTAACCTTCAGGAAGAGTGACGCCGAGCGGGTTCGCGCATTCATCGAGGCGCCGAGCCCGGAATGCGCCGCCGAGGTCCTCTCCAACGAGATCGCCCATCATGAATGGGAGAACCGCTTCAACCTGATGGTGGTCAAACGCCTGGGGCCCTCCCTGGTCCCGGCCGAGGTGGTCGTTCCCCTGGACAGCCTGGGCGATGTGATGACCGAGATCGAGCGCAAGCTCAACCAGCCGGTGGTCAAGGAGGCGTTGATAATCCGCGAGGGACGGGACGGCAAGCCCGAGGTGGTCATTCTCGGCTTCATCCCGGCCGACGAGCGCAAGTTCGGCTACACTTTTCTCTTCGCCCTCTCCCTGTCGATCATGAAGATCGCCCGGAAGCACGGCGGCCGCCCCTACGTCACCGGCCTCTACTTCGCGCGCAAGGCGAAGGAGGTCCTCGGGAAGGAACGGGTCGAAAGGCTCAAGCGGTTCTGCAAGGAAGTCGACCCGAAGCGCCTGCTGAACCCGCGCAAGGTGCTGAAGAACGGTCTAATGGGGACGGCGATGGGCGTGGCCGGGGCCTTCGAGGGGATGATCCGCGGCATAGCCAACAAGATCACCCTGGAGATCGGGGAGAGGCCGGCGAAGCCCGTTAAGGGCATCCCCGCCGACGTGGCCTGGTACGCCTACTCCTGCTCCCAGTGCGGCTACTGCGTGGACACCTGCGACCAGTTCTACGGCCGGGGCTGGGAGAGCCAGAGCCCGCGCGGCAAGTGGTACTGGCTCCGCAGGCTGATGGAGGGCAAGGTGAAGTGGAACCAGAAGATGGTGGACTCCATCCTGGTCTGCACCACCTGCGAGCTGTGCAACCTGCGCTGCTCGGCCTCGCTGCCCATCGAGCCCGCCTGGATGAAGCTCCGGGGGAAGCTGATCGCAGAGGACGGGCGGATGACCATCCCGCCCTTCGAAATGATGGGGGCGGCCACGACTTCCCAGGGCAACATCTGGGCCGGTTACCGCGCCAACCGCGCCGATTGGTTCCCCGAGGACCTGCTCGAAAAGCACGGCCCGGATGTTGAGGCGCCCGCCGTCTACTTCGCCGGCTGCACCGTCAGCTACGTCGAGAACGACATCGGCCAGGCCGCCGTGCGCCTCCTGGACGAGGCCGGGGTGGATTTTTCCTACCTGGGAAAGCGCGAGGTCTGCTGCGGCACCCCCATGCTCGTCTGCGGGAAGTGGGACGTCTTCAGAGAAACGGTTCGGCAGAACATCGAGACGGTCAACGCCGCCGGCGCCAAGACCGTCATCACCTCCTGTCCGGCCTGCGACATGATGTGGCGCCACCATTATAAGAACTGGGCCAAGGAGCTGGGCCTGGAGTTCGACATCGAAACGAAGCACTACACCGAAATCATCGCCGGGCAGCTCGCCTCGGGCGAGTTCGAGTTCCCCACCAACGGCGGCGGCAAAAAGGAAAAGGTCACCTGGCACGACTCCTGCCACATCGGCCGCGTCTCCGGCGTCTACGAACCTCCCCGGGAGCTGATCCGGGCACTGCCCGACACCGAGTTCGTCGAGATGGCCCACAACCGCGAGGACGGCCTCTGCTGCGGCTCGGTGCTGACGCTCATCAAGGACCCGCCCATCGCCGCCGACATCGGCGAGATGCGCCTGGCCGAAGCTATTGAAGCCGGCGCCGGGAAGGTCCTCGCTCTCTGCCCCTGCTGCGAGTTCCAGCTCCGCGTCAGCCGGGACAAGAAGGAGATGCCCCTCGAAGTACAGGACCTGGCCCGCTACGCCGCCGAGAAGCTGGGCTACGAGTTCCCCAACCCCGAACCCGAGGTGCGCGCCCAGTGGGCGGTCTTCGAGGCCATGATCGCCCTGATGACGCCCCAGGGCTTCGCCGACCTGATGGACACCATGTGGCCCGAACTGCTGAAGTCCATGCCGCTGGGAATGGGCGCGATGATGAAATTCATCGGCAAGCTGGGGCCGGTGGGCGGCGGCATGCTCTGGATGATGAGACCGCTCTTCCCCATCCTCTTCCCCATGCTTCTGCCGAAGATGATGCCCAAGGTCATGCCGACCATGCTGGAGCGCGTGGGCGCGGCCATACCAATGCCCGACTACATGGCCGAGCAGATGCCCGAGCTGATGCCCGGCGTGATGGACGGGCTCATGCCCCACATGATTAAGGACCTGGTGCCGCTGGTGACGCCGAAGATGATCCTCTTTCTCCGCACTCAGAGGAAGAGGAAGAAGGCGGAGAAGGAGGCCCAGGCCGCCGCGGTGGGATAGACGCCGTCGGGGACGGTGGGCATCTGATGTAGGGGCCGATCTTTAGGTCGGACCGTGATCGCCGGGCGGGTGTGGACACCCGCCCCTACGTCTGTCCGTTACAAATTCAACCCATAAGGGCGACCGTCCACGGTCGCCCTTTTTTACCCTCACCCCGGCCCTCTCCCCCCAAGGGAGCAAGGGTATAATTCTATCCCCCTCTCCCTATTAGGGAGAAGGTAGGAGTGAGGGTCGGGTGAAGCGAATCGGCGGCCCGCAGAGGGGCCGCCCTACACTTTTCGTAACCGATGGTCAGCGACGTTTCGATGAAAAGGGACAGGCGTGCAGTCCCTTTTTTCGCGTATCTACGAACTTTCGGCGGTTAGCCGCCCATGCTCTCCAGGGCCTCGAGGGCCTCGAGCATCTCGGGGTCCATCTCGTACATACCCCCCATGCCTTCCATGCCCTCGGGCATGCCGCCCATTCCGCCCTCCATCATCATCGCGCCCATGAACATCATCATCAGGGTGTTGGCGTCCATCATCATCGGCTCGGCCACGGTGAGCTGAGACTCGTAGCCCGACCGTCCGTAGTCGGAGAGGATTATGGGCTCGTCGCCCCCGGCGACGACCTTTACCAGGCCGAAGAAGGGAACCTCGGGGGAGAAGTAGACCTCGGCGGTCTCGCCCTCGTAGGTGATGAGAATCATGTTACAGGGGTAGGTCTTGCCGCCGGCCTCGGCCTTGACGTTTTTGACCAGCTCGAAGGTGGGCATCTCGATCTCCTCGGGCTCGATCTCGCCGCCGTAGGCCTCGGCCATCTCCTCAGCCATCTCCATACCGGCGGCCATCTGGCCGCTCACCAGCTCCATGATGCTGGGCAGGTCTATCTCGAAGGCCTGGCCCTCGGCCTCGACGATGAGGCGCAGGACGATCTCAGAGAACTCCTCCATGCCGGCCTGCATCTCCTCCATCGCCGCTTCGCCCTCCATGGTTTGCATTGCCATGGCATCGGCAAGGAAGCCCTCCTCGGGTATCTCGGGGTTGTTGAGCCAGCCCATGATCTCGTCGCCGAATTCCTCGTAGGCCTCCTTCTTGATGAGGACCTTCACGATGACGTTCTCGCCCTCCTCGATGGGCGCCACGATCTCGATCCAGTAGCCGGGCACGCCCTCGTACTCCTCCATGGAGACCAGAGCAAAGGTTAGCTCGCCGCCGGTCTCGTCCAAGTAGGAGACCCACTCGCCGATCTCCGTCTCGAAGGTGCCGGGGGTTACCTCGACATCTTCTCCATCGCCGTTCTCCTCTCCCTCGACCTCTTCCTCTTCGCAGCCGGCGAGGCCGAAGAGGAGGACGAGCGGGAGGATCAGCAGATAAATGAGTGACCTTTTCAAATCGAACCTCCAGAGTTCAGGTATTAATGGCTTGGCAAACAAGGAGTATACCGGCGTCCCCCGGGGGTGTCAACTTTAGAGGCGGTCCAGGATCAACCGGACCAGCAGGGTGCCGGAGTCCAGGCGGGAATCCTTATTGAGGGCGTAAACCACCTCGAGGTCGCCTACGCTCAAGCTGACGACCAGACCCATCCCGTAGCCCATCCCCCATCTCCACGTCGTCACCGGCATGCTTAGCGTGGTGGATGTGAGCCGGTAGTAGGCGAAGTCGCCGAAGGCGAAAAGTCGTCCCGATTCCCCCAGCCGCAGGCGGTACTCGGTGGTCGCCAGGGCGTAGGCGTCGGTGGGGAACTCCCGATTGAGGTATCCTCGGGGCCGTTGTGCGCCGCCCAGGTAGAAGCAATCCAGCGACGCCGGCGGTCTCACCTCGGCGATCCCCCCCTCCACGAGCAGGGCCAGGGTGTGGGGATCGAGGGGTGTCCAGAAGCCGTCTCCGCCGAGGCGGGCCCGGAGCGGTGTCTCGGTGCGCTTCTCGTAGCGCCTCTGTCCCGCCTCCAGCTCGCACCACAGATCGAAGCCTCCGGTGGGGTTTCGCGGCCGGTCGGTGTAGTCCAGGAGAACTCCGAGCCCGGCGCCCACAAAGAAACTGTCCCCGGTGATGTTCTGGAAGCCGGAGGAGAGGCGGGCGGTGAACCTCAACGCGAGGTGGTCGCCCAGGGGTTGATGCACCGACACCTCCCCGGCGTCGGACCGGCGGTCGGGACGCCGGAGGCCGATGTAGGCGACTCCCAGGGCCGCCTGGCCGCCGAAGAGGAAGCGTTTTGTGTAGCCGGCCCGGTAGTCGGCGTTATCCTCGGCCGTCTGCCGGTACAGCCCCGAGAGGTCGTGACCCCCGCCGCCCAGATTCAGCACGTTGAACTGGAACTCCCCGTAGAGGGAAACATCCTCCCTATCCTCGGCCAGGCCGAGGGCGCCGTCGAAGTACACCGAGCGCCCCGGCTCGAGATCGAGTCTCAGGGTCGTCTCCGGGCCTGCCTCACCCTCGAGGCTGAGCTCGACGCGCTCGTAGTAGCCGGTGCGCTCCAGTCGCCGACGAGCCGCCTGCAGTACGTCGGGGGTCAGGGGATCGCCGCGCTCGAGGCCCAGGGCGGCAAGGGCGGTCCTGCGAGAGGATTCCCCCTCCAGGCCGGTGACCTCGATCGCACCCACCCCGGTGGGGCCCCGCTCCACCAGCTCGAGGGTGAGATCCAGCGCCCCGTCCGTCGTGCGTTTCGGCCTACCCAGGCCGATGTCCACATCCAGGTATCCACGGGAGGCGTAGAGGTCGGCCACGGCGCGTTGGAGCCCGCGCGGTCCATCCCTCCGCCAGCCGGTGCGGGCCGCCGCCTCGACCAACCGCGGCTCGACGGCCCGGGCGCCGTTCACCGTCAGCTCGCCCAGGGGTGCCCGTTCGCCCCGGAAAAGTTCTACACGGAGGACGACTCCGCCCTCGCGCTGGATTGTCTCCGGTTCCAAACGGGCGTCCAGGTATCCCTCCGCCGCCAGGGAAGCCGCCGCCTCCCGGAGCGCTTGATCCGCCAGCCCCTCGTCGAACTCCTCTCCCACCCGGAGGACGGCCAGCTCGGGCAGCTCGGCGCCATCCCCCTCCAGGCCCACCAGAGGCGCCGCCCGGGCTAAGACGGTGAGGAGAACAACCAGAATAACGGGAAAGTATCTCACGGCTCGCATAGGTTGGGTCTTAACCAGCCTTCGCCCATGTTTGGCCTGTGACTTGCTTTAGCGCAAACCGGCCGGCAACCGGGAAGAATAGATTAAAACAGCCTCCACATTGGTAACCCGCTTAGAAGGCTCGCTTATGCCGGCGGTGGCACAGTTTTTGCGCAAATTAGCACCGAAATCGTCCGCCAGGCATCGTGGTGCAAAAACCTGTGCCACCGCCTCCACTGCTACGAATCACGGACCGGTATCCGAAATTGGGATCATTTGTCTGTTTTTGACCAGCCGAGGGGTGTTTCCCATTGTAGTTTAGCACGTTTGATACGTTTAGAAGGGGCGCTGCCCGCCGATTTAATCACGCGGTCGCCCGTAAAGGGGCGACCCTGCATTGACGGAGCCAAACCCGGCGGTCTAACGCAATACATTAAAGACGAGGGGTTTTGCCAGAGGCATAGCTCGGTTCGCTCGGTTTGCCAGAGGCATAGCTCGGTTTGCCGGGGACATAGCTCGCTCCGCTCGGTTCGCTCGGTTCACTCGGTTTAACCCCATGTGTTAACGTAGGGACGGGCCTCTATCGGACACCCGCTGGGGTATAAGGCCCGCACCTACGGCAGCCAGCATACCAAATTAGAGGCTTTTCAGTGTTAGTCAAAAAGGGGGAACGTTCCGCACGTTCCCCCTTCCATCGGGCACGGAAAGACGGTGATCAGTGCAGCCGGCCCTGCCAGGGATGACTCGAGTTCCAGCCGGCGTAGGACTCGTAATCCACGAAGTACACGTTCAGATCGGCGTAGGATTCGTAGTCCACGTAATAGATGACCACGTCGGCGTAGGACTCGTAGTCCACGAAATACCAGTTGCCGTCCTCGCCGTCGGCGTAGGACTCGTAATCCACCACGTAGACGTTCAGGTCGGCGTAGGACTCGTAGTCCACCACGTAAACGTTCAGATCGGCGTAGGACTCGTAGTCGGCCACGTATATGTTGCCGGCCAGGACCGGCGCGGCGGCCAACAGAGCCAGAGTAATCAAAAGCTTCTTCATCGGGAACCTCTTCGTATCGGGTACGAATACCACCGTAAGTGATCGTCGGATAATCTTAGTACAGTATATCCCCTTTGGGCGCCAATCTCAAAGGTTATTCGAAGTAGGGCGATAATACCTCGCGGCCGAAGTCCCCGTTGCCCTCGGCGTACCAACAACCCCGCCAGAGGTCGTCCTCCCTCTTGTAGACGGAAACGCCGTAGTTGCCCTGATTGAACCCGGCCACGAGCCAATCGCCGACGGGGAGCGCGCCGCCGGGTATCCGCTCCTCGCCGATGGTCCAGCGCAGCACCACGGCGCCGTTCCAGGCCTTGGCCTGCAGGAAGCCGTGGTAGTCCGTGCCGCCGGGACCGGACCCGCTAACTTCGAAGGTCGCGTCGTCCGGCCACCCGCTCAGGACGGGCGGTTCCCCCAGAACCTCGCCGATGACCTCGGTGCCGATCCCGCCGCCGTCGGTCCAGGTCCCGCTGAGCCCCGCTTCTTCCAGCCGGTACACGCCGACGCCCAACCCGCCGGCGTCAACCCTGGCCACGGCAAAGAGGTCGTTACCGAAGGGCATGCCCACGCCTTCGGCAACGAACGAGCCGCTGCGGCGCCAGATGAGATCAAAGGCCTCGGGGTTCTCGCGGCTGCGGGTGATCGTCACCTCGGTCTCGAGGGCTTCGCCGTCGGGTGGGGTGTAGAGTGTGGGGTAGGTAACGCTGGGGTAGACGGGGTTCGTGCCGGAGGTCGCGTCCTCGGGCAGTCCGGGGAGGGGGGACGGACCGTCGTCCTTGGAGATAGTCCCGCCATCGTCGGCCACGGGTGGCTCCTCACCGCCGCAGCCGGCCAGCAGGACGACGGCCGTCAATACGCAAGCTGAAAGGATGGGAGTTCTCACCACGGACGCCGCCAGGGTGCCTTCCTGCTCAAAGGGGGGGGTTATTATACCCCCTAAATTCCCTCCGGGCAACGAGTCCCCCGGACGACCACTGCACCACCAACAAACTTGTGCTATTATAATGCTGGAATCGCTTATAATGACGATTGGGGGAGCAATGAGAATGACTGTAATTGGTACTCTGTTCGCGGTTCTCCTCGCCGTCACGGCGTGCCACGCCGCTGAAGGCTGGAACTACGCCACCCTGGACGGCGGCGACGATTGGTCGGGCAGTTACTCCTCCCTGGAATTTGATCGAGACGGTTACGCCCACGTCACTTACGTGGAGTACGTAGACTACTATCCGGTCGGTCACACCGAGTTGATATACATAAGATGGACGGGCAGCGAATGGGTCGAGGAACTTCGGTATTTTGGGCAATACGGTGTCGGTAAGTGGTCCGATCTGGAGCTGGACGAGAACGACCTGCCCCACGTTGCTTACACAACGATGACCGATGACCTCGAAAATTGGCACCTCGGTTACTCTTATTTCGACGGCTCACAGTGGCACCACGAGATCGTTGACGATGGACCGCGAAAAGGACTCCAAGCTTCGTTGGAGATCGATTCCCAGGGGCATCCCCACATAGCCCACGGCCAGTACTACGGCGGGCTCTGGTACGCCTACCACGACGGTTCGAACTGGAGTATCGAACATCTAGACGCCCACCCCAACATGTATGTACCTTATTCCTCTCTGGAGTTGGATCAGTTTGATCACCCGCATATTAGTTACAGTCGCCAATCTAGTAGGACGGGACATCTGCTGTACGTTCACTGGAACGGCTCCGACTGGGTCTACGAGGAGGTCGGATCGGTCGGCCACACCGCCAGCACATCTCTGGAGCTCGACTCCTTCGATCGTCCGCACATCGCCGTCGGTAATCGTGAAGAGCAGGATACTGAAAACGTCCTCCGCTACTTCTACTACAACGGCAGCGATTGGGAATACGAAACCGTTGACGATTACGGGGCTACGGGATTCCAAATATCCCTCGCCTTGGATAGTCAGGACAATCCCTCGATAAGCTATCATAACGCCGATTATCCACATCAAGACCTGAGGTACGCCCGCCGTACCCCCGACGGCTGGGAGACGCTGGTGGTGGACGACTTCTCGGAAGATATGGGGAGGCACACCTGTTTAAAAATGGACTCAGACGACGATCCGCACATTACCTACCTGGACAAAGAACATGTGGACCTCCGCTACGCCTGCTACGGCGATCCGATGGACCTGGATTCCGCCGAGTTCGTCGCCTTGCCCGGAGATGACGGTGTGGAGCTGTCCTGGCTGGTGGAGGACGCCTCCGACGTAGACGGGTACAACATCTACAGCCGGCCGTTCTTCGCCGGGGGTGAAACGGCGTGGCTGAAATTGAATCCCTCGCTGCTGCCCGGTGGTACCTCCGGTCGCTGGCTGGACCGCGATGTCGAGGCCGGGGGGCGTTACGAGTACCGGCTGGAGGCCCTGCGCGTCGCGGGCGCCGTGGAGATCGGCCGGACCGAGGCCGAGGTGCCATCCGGTTACGGGTCGGGACCGCTTCTCTACGCTGCCTATCCCTGTCCCAGCCGCGGTTCCGCCGTGATCGAGTTCGACCTGCCCCAAGGCGGAGAAGCGGTGCTGGAGGTCTACGATCTCTCCGGCAGGCTGGTGTCGTGTCCGGTGGACGGCCCCCTGTCCGCCGGGCTACACCGGTGCACGGTGGAGGGGCTTTCCAGCGGCGTCTACCTGTACCGCCTCCGCGCCGGGGGGGAGGAGCTAACGCGCAGGTTGGTCGTGACCAGGTAAAACGCTCGGTAGGCGAGATATAAAAAGGGTGCGCTGCGGCGCACCCTTGTTTATCCACGTTGGGGTCGGCTTTGCTTACTTCGGCCACATGATCTCGGTGCCCCTGTTCATCGCGCCCTCGGCGAACCACTCGCCGGTCCACTCGTCGCCCTTCCTCTCGTAATACTGGACGGTGAGGTCCAGCCCGAGCTGGTAGACCACCACCACGGCGTCTCCCAGGTAGAGGGCGCGGCCCTGGTAACTCTCCGCCTCGGTGTGCTGCGTAATCATGACCCCCTTCTCCGGCCCGGTTCCGAAGACGGCGACACCGAGATAGCCCGAGTACGGGGAGCCGTCGGGGTTGGCGCCCTCGAAGTCGAACTCGGTGGACAGGTCCCAGGCCAGCACCTCGGGCGGCTCTACCCCCTCGCCCATCATCTCGGTCCCGGCCTCGTGGCCGTTGGTCCACCTGCCGGCCAGACCCTTCTCGCCCATCCGGTAGACGCCGACGTAATGCTTGAGCGTGGCCGGGGCGTAGCCCACCGCCAGGAGATCGTCGCCGAAGGCTAATCCGTAGCCGCTAAAGGCCTCTTCAGCATCGTCCTGCCAGACCATCTTGTAGAGGCCCTCGGTCTTTTCGGTGAGGCTGACCTCGTAGGCGGTCTCCTTCCCGTTCACGTCCGTTTGCACCGATTGGTAAACCACCGCCTCGCCACCCTCGCAGGCCACGAAAGCGATAGCGGCCAGAACGGCTAATAACGCGGCGGGTCTTTTCATCGCAACTCCTCGCGATAGGACTTGTTAATCGCCGTCAACCGGGCGAGTTTAAGAAACCTGCCTTCCGGTGTCCAGCCCCGGAGGGGATGAGAAACCCCCCTCCCCGGCCCGTGCCTCGCGGACCCACAAACGTAGGGCGGGGATTCCTATCCCCGCCGTTTTTTTTCTAAGGTGGCCCTCACCCTTTCCCGTGAGCGAACCGAGCGAAGCGAGCTATGCCTTTGGCAAATGCTCCTCCCGCGGGGAGAGGGGCGCGGTAACCTCGCCTGCGGCCTGCCTACTTCTTGACCACCGCCCCCACGACGGTCTTGGCGAACTCGGGCAGGACCATACGCAGGGCCTTTCCGGTGTAGCCCTTCTCGCCGCGGGAGATCTTCTCCGGTGAGCCCTGGGCGATGATCCGCCCTCCGTCGTCGCCACCCTCGGGACCCAGATCAATCATGTAGTCGGCGTTCTTGATCACGTCCAGGTTGTGCTCGATGACGATGGCCGTGTTGCCGTTGTCCACGAAGGTTTGCAGCACGTTGAGGAGCTTGGCGATGTCGGCGAAGTGCAGACCCGTGGTGGGCTCGTCGAGGATGTAGACGGTCTTGCCGGTGGAACGTTTGGTGAGCTCGCGGGCCAGTTTCACGCGCTGGGCCTCGCCGCCGGAGAGGGTGGTTGCAGGCTGGCCCAGCTTGACGTAGTCCAGCCCGACGCTGGAGAGGGTCTCCAGCATCCGGGAGATCTGGGGGATGTTGCGGAAGAGTTCCAGGGCTTCGGATATGTCCATCTCCAGCACGTCGGAGATGTTATAGCCCCGGTAGCGGACCGCGAGGGTCTCCTTGTTGTAACGTTTGCCGTGGCATACGTCGCAGGTGACGTAGACGTCGGGGAGGAAGTGCATCTCGATCTTCAGGAGTCCGTCGCCCTGGCAGGCCTCGCAGCGGCCGCCGCGCACGTTGAAGCTGAAACGGCCCGGCGTGTAGCCCCGGACCTTGGCGGCGGGGAGCTGGGCGAAGAGTCGGCGGATGTGATCGAATACCTTGATGTAAGTGGCGGGATTGGAGCGGGGGGTGCGGCCGATGGGATTTTGGTCAATGTCTATGACCTTGTCAATATGCTTGAGCCCGTTGATCCGCTCGTAGTGGCCGCCGTGCATTCGGGTTTGGCGCAGCCCGGTGGCCAGGGCGGGGTAGAGGGTCTCGTTGATGAGGGAGCTCTTGCCCGAGCCGGAAACACCGGTGATAGCGGTGAAGGTGCCTAGGGGGATCCGCAGGTCAACGTTTCGCAGGTTGTGGTGGGTGCAGCCGTAGAGTTCGAGGAAGTGGCCGTTGCCCGGCCGGCGCTTCTGTGGGACGGGGATTGCCAGATCACCGGCCAGGTATTTTCCGGTGAGGGAGCCCGGCGTTTTTTTAATCTCCTCGGGTGTGCCCTGGCCCACGATCCGCCCGCCCAGATGCCCGGCGCCGGGGCCGAAGTCAACAATCTGATCCGCCGACAGCATGGTGGACTCGTCGTGCTCGACCACGATCACCGTGTTGCCCAGGTCTCTCAAGTCCGTCAGGGTCTTGATCAGCTTGGCGTTGTCCCGGTGGTGCAGCCCGATGGACGGCTCGTCCAGGATGTAGAGCACCCCCACCAGCCCGCAGCCGATCTGGCTGGCCAACCGGATCCGTTGGGCCTCGCCGCCGGAGAGGGATGGCGCCAAGCGGTTGAGTGTCAGGTAGTAAAGCCCCACGTTGACCAGGAACCCCAGGCGGGAGCGAACCTCCTTCAGGAGTTCCTGGGCTATCTTCCGCTCCGTTTCGGTCATGATGAGCTCGTCGAAGAACCGGAGCAGCTCGTTGATTGGCAGCTCGCAGATCTGGTGGATGTTGTACCCGCTGATGATGACCGCCAGGACCTCGGGGCGGAGCTTCCTGCCGCCGCAGACCTTGCAGGACAGGCTGGTGAAGAAACGGCCGTAGAACTGCCGGGCCGCCTCGGATTTCGTCTCCCGGTACAGCCGGTGGAGGTTCTCGATCACCCCGGTGTAGGAGTGGGTGCTCGAGCCGGAGCCGTGCTCGTACTCCCAGGTGAACTCGATCTCCTCGTCCTCGGACCCTTCGAGGATGATCCGGCGGATATCCTCCGGGAGCTCGAGCCAGGGGGTGTCCAGGTCGAAGTTATAGTGGTTCGACAGACTCTCCAGGCGCGAGAGACGCCAGGTTTTGTTTTCGTCTATCTTACCCCAGACGGCCACGGTACCTTCGCGGATGGAGAGGGTGGGATCGGGCACCACCAGGTCCGGGTCCACCTCCAGGGTGGAGCCCAGGCCGCCGCATGACGGGCACATCCCCTGGGGGCTGTTGAAGGAGAACATCTGGGGGCTCAGCTCGGGGAAGGAGATGCCGCAGTCGGCGCAGGCGTTGTGCTCACTGAAGATGGCCCGCTCGTCAGCGTCGAAGTGCGGCCCATCATGACCCCGCCCGTCGAGGACACCCTTCTGCTTGGCCAGATGGGCCACCGCCCTGGCCACGGCGCCGGAGAGGTTGTCGGTTTCCTTGACCAACTGAATGACGATCACGCCGTCCGCCAGGCGCAGGGCCGTCTCGATCGAGTCGGCGAGCCGGGCGCGGATTTTCTCGCTGGAGATCAGCCGGTCCACGATCACCTCGACGTCGTGGGGGCGCTTGCGGTCCAGTCCGGAGATGCCGGCCAGCTCCTCCACCCTCCTGTCTATAATCGCCCGGACGAAGCCCTGCTGGCGCAGGCTCTCCAGGAGGTTTTTGAACTCACCTTTGCGGTTCTTGACCACGGGGGCGTTGACCATGAAGCGGGACCCGGCCGGAAGCTTCATCACCTCCTCGACGATCTGCTCGGCGGTTTGGGAGCCGATGGGCCGGCTGCAGTTGGGGCAGTGGGCCTTGCCCAGACGGGCAAAGAGGACGCGGAGGTAATCGTAGATCTCGGTGATGGTGCCGACGGTGGAGCGGGGATTGCGGCTGGCGGCCTTCTGCTGGATACTGATCGCCGGCGAGAGACCGGTGATCTGGTCCACCTTGGGCTTTTCCATCTGTCCCAGGAACTGGCGGGCGTAACTGGAGAGGCTCTCGACGTAGCGCCGCTGACCCTCCGCGTAGAGCGTGTCGAAGGCCAGGGAGCTCTTCCCGGAACCGGAGACGCCGGTGAACACCACCAGCCTTCCCCGCGGGATTATGAGGTCTATGTTCTTGAGGTTGTGCTCACAGGCGCCGCGGATTGTAATATCTTCCATCGCTCAAACCGACCCGAGGTTACGTGTAACGGGTGTTAATCATCGAATAATAGATGAAAAGATGACGGGAGTCAAGCCGGGGAGAAATCTTCCCGTCGGCGGGTTAAATTCCCACGAAATGGCTGGTGACCGACACACTCTACGAAGGGAAAACCGGCCCGGTTCCAGCGCCCTTGACCGTGGAACGGAAATTGCTATAAACTATGGTTGGAATTGCAGAGGAAGATATGCGCCGCTCCGTTTTGTTTTTGGTTCCCCTCCTTCTCGTCTCGTCAATCCCGGCCGAGGAGGTTGTCCTCCGCCCGGGCGAGAGCCTGGAGGGGTTGGCCGAGCGCGCCTTGGGCCAGGCCGGCCTCTGGCGTCTGCTTCTGTCGGTCAACGAGGGCCTCGCCGAACGCGATCCCCGTCCGGGCGAGCTTTTGAGGCTTCCCGGGCCGGAGGTGGGGTGGGCGGAACTGGTGGCGGGAAACGGCCACGTGGTCATCGGCCGGGATCACGGAGGCTTCGAGCCGCTCTATCCCGACACCGCCGTCGCCCCCGGTGACACCGCCCGCACGGGGGAGCTCTCCACCGCCGAACTTTCCGTGGGCGGCGCCAGGGTGACCCTCTCTCCCAATACCGGCCTGCGCCTGGAGGGGATCATCCGCAGCGACGAGGCCGCCTCGACCCTCCTCGAACTTCTCTACGGACGGGTTCGGTCGGTGCTCGAAGCGGTCCTGGGCGACGGGGATGAGTTCCGTATCAGCGGACCCACGGCGGTGGCCATCGTTCGCGGGACCGATTTCGAGATATCGGTCCCCGGTCCCGGGGTCACCCAGATCGCCGTCTATCGCGGGCGGGTCCTGGTCGAGCCGCGGCTTTTGGGGGAAGCCACGGCGGAGCGTTTCGAGTTGGGCCCCGGCGAGGGCGCGGTCATTCGTGAGCACGGCGTCACCCGGGTGGATCTCCCCGGCGAGCCCCGCCCCGTTCAACCGGGCGAAGGCGCGGTCCTGGTCTTCTCCGCTGACGCAAGACGGGGCGTGCGCTTCGACTGGGAGGCTCCAGCGGGGGCAACCCGCGCATCGTTCCAGCTCGCCGCTGATCCGGTCTGCACCCGCCTGTACGAGGAGCGTGAGCTCGCCGCCGGCGACGGCCTTCGCCTGGAGCTGGCTCCCGGGGAGTATCACTGGCGCGTGGCCGCCTTGGATGACAATGGTCTACGCGGCCCCTTCGGACCGGTGCGCACCTTCAGCGTGGTCATTGACGACACGCCACCCGAGCTGGATATCCGGGGTTGGAGACTGGGCGGTGGCGGACGCACCCTCACCGTTTGGGGCGAAACCGTTGACGCGGTCAATCTGGTCATCGGCACCGGCCCCGTTCCCCTCTCCGGGGACGGCGCCTTCGAGGTTACCGTGCCCACCGGCGCCTACAGCGGCTCCCTGTCCCTCGTTGTCCGCGACGAGGCGGGCAACTCCAAGGAGTACCGTCTGGTCTTCCGTCTCCCCGACCTGCCGGTGGGCCTCGTCGGTCCCACGGGCGGCACGGGTCTGAGCTCCCTCCTCTCGGCTCGCAGTCTGAAACCCTGGGGATTCCGCATCGCTCTCGGCGCGGACTACTACGACTGGCTGGTCGGCGGCACCTTTCCGGAGTACACACCCCTCGTTCGGGCGGTCCAGCCCTGGATGGCCGCCTCCCTCGGTCTCGGCGGCTGGGGCGAGTTCTCCCTCAAGGCGCCCTACGTGAACCAGATCTTCTACGACGGCGAGACCTTTGCCGGCATGGGCGACCTCGCGTTGGAGGGCAAACTCTCGCCCCCCGCGCCCGGTGATTTCTCCTACGCCCTCTACGCCAAGCTCGCCTTTCCCACAGGACCGACCTACCCCGAGCGTGACGACGTCGCTAACTACCGTCCGCCGGTGGACATGGGCTGGCAAACCCCCGACGGAAGCGCGGCCCTGGCCGCGGGCCTTGCCTTGCAGTACGATTTCCTGAAAGGTGGCGTCCTTTTAAACCTGGGTTACGACTTCACCGGGGAGGGTGGCTCCCAGGGTGGACTGGGATTCATCTGGGCCGCCACCGATTGGCTCTCGCTCTCCGTCGAGGGCCAGTACAACCTATCGCCCCTCAACGATTTCTCTTTCATCCCCGGCTTCCATTTCCGGGCGGCGGACCTGGAGCTTTCCCTCTACGTGAGCCTGCCCCTCGCCGGGAATGAGGTTCTGGAGACTGGTCTCGCCATCGTTCTCTTCGAGCTCTGATCCCAATCCACTTTCGGAAGGTGCTCCCGATGTCCAGAGTCATGCCGGTACTTCTTCTTTTTATGGCCGCCGTCTCCGGCGCGAACTCCAACTCCATGCTCCCCCTGGCGGAAGACCCATCG